>Ga0131853_10007352_pt1 | contig 19912 bp, 6 predicted proteins | sample TergutLab28metaG_FD_92764 | JGI IMG/M metagenome (GOLD analysis project Ga0131853, IMG submission 92764) | Labiotermes labralis P1 segment gut microbial communities from Petit-Saut dam, French Guiana - Lab288 P1 (version 2) (version 2) | ecosystem: Host-associated > Arthropoda: Insects >... | reverse complement strand
ACCTGCATATTCATATCTTTAATAACAAGTCCCGGCACTTTTTTCTATTACGGAATAAGTACCCGTACTTTCGTCCTTTAAATTACAAGTCCCGGCACTCTTGTCTATTACGGAATCAGTACCAGTATTTTCATACTGTTAATAATACTTTTACTAATACTAAAATAATACTGTTTCTATATGGATTAAGTATCTATACTTTAATCCTGTTAATAACCAAGCCCGGCAATTTTATCCGTTAAGGAGTAAGTTCCTGCTATGTTTAATGTGATCGAGTGAGTACCCACAACTTCTCCTGTCACTCGGACATTACCGGCATTTTCTTTAGAAAAACATTGCTAACAGCTTCCTCAGTTTGTGAGCAATGTTACAAATAAATATATAAACCGTCCGGCAGGCCGAAACAGCAAGTTGATAACACTAGATTTAAATTGGAGTATTACAAACAGAAACGGACTGCGCCGACATAAAATAATTTTCTCATTTTATGACGTCATGTTTACAAAGATACGGAAGTGTAAATAACTGTCCATAAGTCAGCAATGTGTAACGAAAATTGATCCGATGTGTTATGTGGATATAAATAAAAGTGACGTTTAAATTATGGATGGAAATTATTAGGGCGCCAGTTGAAACTATAGGGCACAATTTTCATTCGAAAATCAACGGACTGCTTTAATATTTCATTCCGTCGGTTTGCTAGCACCGCAGTACACTCTGGCTCAAAGTGGATGCAAATTACTGCACCGTTGTATCGTAAACTAAAACCAAATGGAAATCCCTTTCACTTTGTCCCAAGTTTTTTTTCCCCCCCGTTCTCTCACCGCACTGTGGAGGCAACTTTCGGCTTTTCGTCTGTACGTCCGAAAATTTGTACAGTTCACAGCGGTCACTGAGAGGATTCAAACGGTAAACTAAATCACACTAAAGAAACATTAAAAATTTATACCAGGTAATTTAACTTATTTGTTGTAACCTTACAATATGTCTTCCGTCAACACATCAACATTATAATTAATTTATTATTGCAACATGTTTCGTCTCAGGAGAATCATCATCAGGCTGATTACTTAAGAACCGTTATTACATTATACCCTTTACAGTATCATACATGTAACTTTTGCATTAGGGATCTCATATGCAGTACAATTGTGTGAGTAGAAACCTGGTTTTATTTCTTATTTAGATAAGAGTATACTATGCGCAGCTGTGGGTGTGTTTATAGCTGCCGATTTTCGTCCAACCCGTACTTCTCAGGGGGGGGGGGGGGGTTCCTCTTTTCTGTCTATTCTTCTGCCTTCCTGCTTGTCTTCGTTGAGAAGTACGGGTTGGACGAACATCGGCAGCTATAAACACATCCACAGCTGCGCATAGTATACTCTTATCTAAATAAGAAATAAAACCAGGTTTCTACTCACACAATTGTACTGCATATGAGATCCCTAATACAAAAGTTACATGTATGATACTGTAAAGGTTATAATGTAATAACGGTTCTTAAGTAATCAGCCTGATGATGATTCTCCTGAGTCGAAACATGTTGCAATAATACATTAATTATAATGTTGTTGTGTTGACGGAAGACATATTGTAAGATTACAATAAATAAGTTAAATTCTAATAACACAACGGGATGGCTTCTTTTAAATTGATACCAGGTAAGTTGCTCGGCTGGCCAAGAAATTCCCTCTCTTTAATAAAACTCGAACTTGTATGTCGTGATCACTACAGCCCGTTATAGGACCCTCTTCCGAGCCACTTTAATCCAGTCCACATTACATTTATTTCTTTATGATTTGTTTGATATTGAGTTTTTATCCTCTCGTTTGAACAGTGAGTACCGGTTCTCTACCCCGGACGTAAAGCGGCCGGGGAGTGAAGTTAACCACTAACCCCCCATCTAACACCGAAGTTAAAGAAAAAGTGGAGTCATACTCTTACTCCTATGTGGGTCTTCATATCCTGTTCTAGGGTGAACTAAACTTTATCTTGTCATTTGTATTCAGATCCCCCCCAGCTTTTGAGCCTCGCCTTCCAAAATTCATATGCAGTTCTCTCCACTATCCTTGCTACATGTTGCGTCTTTCATCCAATACTTATACCCTTTTGATGTTGCCATCCACAAATACGGAATCTTACGGCGTTCTTGTGAGGCGGGTTTGCTGTGTAACCTCTAATGAGTGTTTTTATCTCAGTAATTAACCAACTTGATGCACTAAATTTTTGTTTTACAATAAGTTTATTTCATGCCTGTAAATGTTTCGAGCACATGTGCATTACACAGCCTCTGGTATCATCACACCTATAGGTGTGATGATACCAGAGGCTGTGTAATGCAATTTTGACCACCTGATGATGAGCACATGTGCTCGAAACATGTAGAGGCATGAAATAAACTTATTGTAAAACAAAAATTTTGTGCATCAAGTTGGTTAATTACGGAGATAAATATACAGATATGCACGGTCAGCAAAACGTGAAAAAAATCTCAAATTATTTTTTTTAATGCGAGGCATCCACTTTGTGTTTTCAATAAGTTTTCAGTCTAACACAACCTTTATTGTATAAAATATAATTAAAATATAATTAAATCATCGACATGTTTCGGCTTATTTATAAAGCCATCTTCAGGCTGCAATTCAAAAGGCGTTTTTTGATATGCAATTGGCAATGTCTTTAAAATACGAGATCTCGTTTATACGAGAATATAAAATACAAAAATGTTAAATACAAAATATTTCTATATTTCATTTTATAATGTAAACGAGATCTCGTATTTTAAAGACAATTGTATACAAAAACGCCTTTTGAATTTCAGCCTGAAGATGGCTTTACAAATAAGCCGAAACACGTCGCTCATTTGTCTTTTATTATATTTTATACAATAAAGTTTGTGTTAGACTGTAAAATTTTATATATTTTATTAATTCTAGTGGGTGTTTTTTTTAATTCATTTGAGAGGATCTTGAGTATACGTTTTCCAGACGCAACAGTTCATAATTGCCCAGGGTCTCCTCATTATCGAATCTTCACGATCACACTCACACAACACTCGGTAGGACTCCTCTGGACGACTGATCAGCCAGTCGCAGAGAACTCTACCTGACAACACACAGCACTCACAAGAGAGACATCCATGTCTCCGGCGGGAATCGAACCTGCAGTCCCAGCAAGCGAGCGACCTCACACTCATGCCTTAGACCGCGCGGCCGCTGGAATGATCTATATACATTACAAGTTTAAATTGCAGAATCTTCCTCAATCAATAAAACAGTGCTTGAATGTGGGATAGAGAATTCAGAATTGCGGCAGAAGCTTTATAACCGGAGCTCGATCCAGGGCTTATTCGTCTTAATAAGAGAGGCAGAACATCGTGCATCACACCACACTGTCACTTACAAAGCTCTTCTGTATATCAACTGAAGCGCCTAGTTTAGCGGAGCACAGACACTCGCAATGCCCCACACCTAAGTGCGGTTCACGGTACGACTTAATGTAAAATCACTTGAATTCCATTCGAATAACATCAAATGTTAAAAAATCATGCGTATAGACAAATTAAATATATAATTTAGAACAAGACACTGAAATAGCATTTTCGGAATTTCATAAAAACTCACAAAATGTTAATCACCTTTCGATCCTCGTATCATGACATTAGGATTATTAAACTTGAGAGAATAATCCTAATGTCATGATACGAGGAGCGAAAGGTGATTATTAAATTTGAAGGAACTACAATGGTATGGCCACGTTGAAAGGATGCCAGAGGAGAGAATACCAAAATTAATGATAGATTGGATACCAGGGGAGAGAAGGAAAAGTGGTTGTCCAAAAAAAACGTGGATGGAAGGAGTATAAGCAGCCATGATAACAAGAAATTTAGAACCAGATCAAAGGAGAAACAGAGAGGAATGGCGTTTGGTTTCCGGAAGACGGCGAAAGCTGTTAAAAAACCGGAGAGATAGGATAGGAAATTTGAGAGAAACTTGGCCGGTAGCAGAAGTGGGAGAAATAGAAATGTTACAGAAAACTTTTCAAAGAAAACCACCAGAAGATCTAGGTACAGGTATTGAAGATGTAGAAGGGGAAAAGCTGGCACATGACACGATCCAGTGGTGTGGTTTGTCAAGGTGTTTATCAAACTCTGCCCTCTAAAGAAGAAGAGAAACCCTTGCCCACACAAATATATGAAATCCTCAGGAGTCAGTTGCAGATTGGGACTAGAATGTTCCACGTAATAGAAGCTTATTTTTTCCAATAGAACTAGCATCCACTGGCATTTGTTACGGAATAAATTCGATACTATGCCAGTTCATTGAAAGGGAATAGTGGGATGAAGATTTGAAGTAGTGATTGTTAAATAGTACAAAATAAGCTGTATAAATCATCATTTTCTGTACCTCATTTTTCAGAGTGGGTCATGGGGTGGTAATGAAACTTTTATTGCAATTATAAATCGATATCAGACAAGAGAATCTAGTTCGTCATACCTGACGAATATGATTGAGAGACCCTGCGTAAAAAAAGATGAAAAGACTTTGAAGAGAGACAAAGTAGTCTTTCATACTGTACTTCTTCAACGGCTGTGAAAATCGGCATAATCTCTAGGGCAATGGGAGACCAAAGATTCGCACATTTCTTTGACGTGGGAAATCACTTAGAAGAAAAGGAATGGGGGGAGGGGAATAAGTATATGTAAATAGTATCTTGTTTTTGAATGTGACTTTCTTGAACTTGCTGAAAAAAAAATGAAATGGTGGCAAGCTTCATGGACGGATTTAATTTAAAACATCAATAAGTGAGAGTTATAATTAGTCAGTTAAATATAGTTCAGTGGTTCTATCATTGTTGGAGTTTTCTTATCATCGTGTTTTAGTTGGCTGATTGATTTGTTGGCGGTTTGGTGACTTGTGACTCGTTTGGTGGAATTAAAAATGTGAGCCTTTGTTAATTATTTGTTTGGTTGATACTTTAGCTTTTTCGATAGTTTATCGTATCGATGTTTACCGGTTTGATATTCTTCTGATTAATTTGTTGTTGCTATATTCGTTGATTTATTCGGTGAGTGGTTGACTAGATATCTTCGTTGTTGTATTGGTGATAAAATTGATTTATTTGTTGGTTGTTCGGTTGTTAATCTGTCAGTCATTTAGGCACCAAGTCTTTCGAAATAACATCACGAAACCTAACTGCCGGAAAGGTGCTCTTCTAAGATTTTATTCCGAATATTCCCTCATCTCGAGTCTAAACCGAGTTATCTGCCATTATGCTTGACCTTTTTCATAATATTCAAGTTCTGCTAGCAACTATATGGATGGTATCTCCCAATACGCCGCAACTGTCCTCTTTCTAATCTTGCTTTGTTATTCATTCACAGTAAATTTCCAGCTTCTTTCAGAGCAATGTAACGAACGAAGATAAAAAAATGCATTCTACCTTTCTAAAGATGCTTATCCTTATTACCTTACGTTACAGTTGTTTTGATGTGTACATGTATTGCGCGTAAAGTACCCAACCCAAAGTCTCAAATGCAGGACGGAGCGGAGTGCATTTCCATGTCAAATGCCAGAGACGCAGCAGTTCAACAAACATTTCACACGAGTCCTACTCTTTTTACGGGGCTTGAAATAGGTACCATCAGCATTAACTTCCTGGCACTAGTCACAAGTACTTAGTTACTCACAGTATTGCTTCAAATTTGGCTACAGCTGGAACGTTTCATTTAGGAGGTAATACTTAATTTGGAAAGAATCAGGCCCATTGCACTAAATGATCGGAATATTTTCGCATGAATACCTGCTTGCGTACATAAATGTATTATGAAAATATGAGCTATTTGAATCTTGTATAACATCCGATTATAATCAATTATATTAAATATATTTTCTGAGGTAACTTGCGAAGTTCTCTGGTATTCCCAGTTTCTGCCCATATTCGCTGACAGATGTACTTCTTTACCTCAACACATGTTACAGTCGGTAACTTTACCCAGCACACATCCTTAGCAACACCCGCCCCCTCACATCTATGTGTTTCCGCCATTTAAGCAAAACACGACGCACACTCGTCCACGGCATCGGAATTAAAATGCAATTATCCCTTGAGTTTTTACAATTTCCAAAACTTCGGCCAGCAAAATAAAGTGTCACATTTTTGTTCTTGTGTTTATCCCTCCGTTGCAACAGCCGTGTTAAATCTTATGTTTACTGGACTGTACAGCTTTGTAATTGTTGATGAATAAAAGACCAACTTGATGTAACTTGCTATTTTATTTCACTTCTTATGTGCTCAACATGTTTCGGACATTAATATATCCATCATCAGGGGCTTGCGACTGTGCTGTTGAATTACCACATCGGTCGTTTTGTTCTCGGTTCGTTGTGTGTTGAAGATTTGGTGCGGCTGGGTTTGAGTAGTGTCCGTGTTGCAGGCCTGATCGGGACTGAGGGAGGGAAGTAGCTGTATCGATATTATGGCCTGTACCGGAGGCTGCAGTTACAGTTTTTAGTACTCCTGATGATGGGTGCTGTGACACCTGAAATACATAGAGTGACTTTGCAGTATATAAATATCTGCATAGTATGATTTTTCACCCGAAACGTTAAGAGATTAGCGAGAACGAATACGATATCACATGACCTGTACATAAAAAACAGAATCTTTTTTCTTTATTGTTTCAGCTCAATTTCATTTTTTTAATTTATGCTCTGTGCCCGCTCGTTTCATTCCAATTAAAATGTATGGAAGTGTCCGTAAAAAATACCCCATTTAAATATTTAATAAGCACAGTCAATTAATGGAATACGTTACTGATAAACGCGTTCAGTCTAAATTGGTTTTAATCAATTGTTTTCTCTTTACTCATGGATTCATAAAGCCAGCTTTGTTTCCAGAGCCAAAACTTCAGTAAATTCTCTATCATTCATTTGTTACTACATGATTCTTATTAAATTAAGATAAAATTTCTAAACTAAACACATTCTGCAGTAACAAGAAAATGAGATGAAACTTCTAAAATAAACATATTCTGCAGTAACAAGAAAATGAGATGCGACTTCTAAACTAAACATATTCTGCAGTAACAAGAAAGTGAGATGAAACTTCTAAACTAAACATATTCTGCAGTGACAAGAAAATGAGATGAAACTTCTAAACTAAACATATTCTGCAGTAACAAGAAAATGAGATGCGACTTCTAAACTAAACATATTCTGCAGTAAAAAGAAAATGAGATGAAACTTCTAAACTAAACGTATTCTGCAGGAATAAGAAAATGAGATGCGACTTCTAAACTAAACATATTCTGCAGTAACAAGAAAATGAGATGAAACTTCTAAACTAAACGTATTCTGCAGGAACAAGAAAATGAGATGCGACTTTTAAACTAAACATATTCTGCAGTAACAAGAAAGTGAGATGCGACTTTTAAACTAAACATATTCTGCAGTAACAAGAAAGTGAGACGAAACTTCTAAACTAAACATATTCTGCAGTAACAAGAAAATGAGATGCGACTTCTAAACTAAACATATTCTGCAGTAACAAGAAAATGAGATGAAACTTCTAAACTAAACATATTCTGCAGTAACAAGAAAAGGAGATGAAACTTCTAAACTAAACATATTCTGCAGTAACAAGAAAATGAGATGCGACTTCTAAACTAAACATATTCTGCAGTAACAAGAAAATAATCTATTGGTAAGTTCTGAAGCAGAATTTTAAGCAAAGCGTAAATTTAAGTAAAAATAAAGTTTTAGCCGCACAAAAATACAAACACTTTACATAAAGAATATATTTCCCTTATAAAAAATTAACTCTATTTAACAAAGTCCACCATAATTAGTTGACGCTCTGTCATTTTACGAAAGATTCACCAATTCCTGTAGAAAAAAAGGCTAGAAAGCCTGTTGTGGGGGGAAATCTCAAGAACCAAACAACACACAGTGCACGATCAGCCATCTTGCTTTATTACTCACAGATACATAAGTGTCTCTTACGGTCAGAGATATATTAAGTTCCCATGATCCTCCACACCTGTTGATAACGACCTGCTATTGAACCCCATCTTCAGTACCCATATCCTTGCCTTCAATTTGTAACATCCAGACTATGTTATTATCATCATCCAACCTGCATCTTCTGAACAATAACTTCCTCCCCGTCTGAAATATTATGAACACGTGTAACACTTTTGTAGCGCCTACTAATGGTGCTGCTCATCCCACCCGTCTCGATTTGATCTCCCTATAATATCCTGCAAAATTCTCGAAATCTCAAGCTCCTAATTACAATTTTTTTCCAGACATCCTGCAATGTCTGCGGGTCTTAGAAAGGCACGCATTTCTCTATTTATTTCTCGTTTCCTTATTGATTAATTTCTCTTAACTCAAATATCTATGTCCAGGGATAAGAGACGCTTTAAAAAAATAAATTTGTTACGCCGCTGGTCAAGAAGTAGTGCGTTTCATGGTGACCGTGGCAGTATAGCGCGTTTACAGAACCAACATTGGAAGACATTCTGACAAAGCATAACAGTGTCTTTGTCTTAATAATCTTGTCAACTGCAACAAAGTCTTTAAATTTGTTTCTTCCCTTGAAATTTATAGCCTTAACCCTTACCCTGCTAACGTGGATAATATGGTGAGCTACTAATAATGCCAGCAAATGGCAGATTGGATTTAACTTGGCGTTTAAAGGGTTAAATTTTGTACGTACCTCTCACCTCAGATTTACGCAGTCAGTTTCTCCAATCCGCGCATTAAAATTCAATCACTACAATTCGAACCAACAAATGCACACAATTTTATTGCAATACTGTAATACTTGTATATATTGTAACCTTATTTTTACATTTTACAATATTTTATAACATTGGAATGTTTCATTTTAACACAGTTTATGCCTCTTTTATACACGCGATATTTGCAATGATCAATATTTTATAACTTTTAAATAATTTTTGTAATTTCTTGTTTTAAAATCTGTTTTCAGTGCAAAACTCGGTCCACTACATATATATATTACACATTGAGAAGTTTTCGGCAGCTCAGAGAATGTCAAATAACTGTTTTGCACATTTGCTGCTCCCTTATGATGGGAAAATAAGGGCCGAAACATGTGGGAGCTGGCGTGTTGTAATGTTATTGTTATTTTAATACAATTGGGCTCATTCGTTGGTTTTGAATTGCAGAAAGTTATGTGGTCGTAGAATAAATTATCTTAATACAGATAAAAATTATGGGACTTCTAATTATTTAATTCTTTTCCATCTTCGTGTTTCTTTCCCTTCTTCAGCCCCGAATATATTTTTCTGAACTTCACTTACAATTAATCTCTTTTTTGTTCATGTCCATTATATCCTCTTTAGAATTACTTGTAACACACGTTACTGTGACTGAAGAATAAGAACCAACTAGATGCCACTTATTATTTTATTGCACTTCTTATAGGTTCAACATGTTTCCAGCACTACTATGCCCATCATCAAGAGCTCACGACTATAATGTTGATTACCACATTGGTCGTCTCCATCTGTAAAGATGGAAGAAGTAGTGTTAATGTAAAATTATAGTTCTTAGTGGTATATGTTCGGTGTGAAGTTCTTTGTCGCTTGGTTGTACTTGATAACGGGTTTCTATTAATTTTAATAGTTGTGACCCTTTGTGTGTGGTAATCGTAGTGTTCCTTTGTGTGTGGTGAGTTTTTTAAGGAACACTACGATTACCACACACAAAGGGTCACAACTATTAAAATTAATAGAAACCCGTTATCAAGTACAACGAAGCGACAAAGAAATTCACACCGAACATATACCACTAAGAACTATAATTTTACATTAACACTACTTCTTCCATCTTTACAGAACGAAACGACCAATGTGGTAATCAACATTACAGTCGTGAGCTCTTGATGATGGGCATAGTAGTGCCCGAAACATGTTGAGCCTATAAGAAGTACAATAAAATAATAAGTGGCATCTAGTTGGTTATTATTCTTCAGTTATCACAATGATGCACGGTCCAACACATATCAAAATATTTACGATAAATTGTGGTTTTATGTGATGGAGAAATTATATTTAAAAAACTTGTAGACAGAAGGAAAAGCTATTATCCTCCAACATATCTTTAAAATTAAACAATAATTAATGCATTCCTAAACACAATAGTTTACAAAGGGTAAGATTATCTTTTTAGTTCTTTTTCTATACTTATTCAGGGTCATTCACGTTATGAACATAACTAAAATTTTGAACGTGGATCCTGGATATTGGTGTTCCAACCTTATGACATGATGGTACTTTGTAATTTACATATACAGATCGTTGTTCCATCAAGTTGGCAGACATGCAAACCGAGCAGAGAGTGGCTTGCATGTGTTACTCTAAAGTTTGCTGATCTAATTTCACGATAGTTTGAGTTGACGTTAAACGCGGCGCTAGTGCTCATTTGTTTTCGTCACGTGACAGGTCTCCATTGCCATCGTCACTAGCAGTATCATCATCAGTGACCAGCAACGTATTCATGAAACAAAAAAGCCAACTCAACACAGTAGTCTTCTTAATTAACGATCATAGCCCATAACAACACTTTCTGAACGAATCTATGTCGCATGTTGGATATTTAAAATAGTAAGGTTCAAAAACTTCCAGAGATAAAAACTGAATGTGGATGTCAGTTTTGGACTGGGGGACATTGCAGTAAAATTTAGCTCATGTTATCAGTTTCTGCAGAATTTGTAATTTGCTTCGACACGCAATCACATGAGGACAGTGGAGGAAGAGGAGAAAAATATAAAGAGAGGTACTATTAGGGAGACAGACAGACAGACAGACAGAGAGAGCGACTGTTGAAATTAGAATCGAGAGGAATTATCTGCTGTGACTAAAATGTCAATTCAGCTCATCGCTGTTATTAGACACCTGCGAGAGAACAATGGCTGGTTTTTGTGTTGTTGACACGTCTCACAAAACGATAAAATGTTGTAGGTTCTGACGTCTTTCATGGAGGAGGTCCGTCAGTGTAACTGTGTCGTCCTTCCTACTTCTCAATATCAAATTTACTCTAATGTATATTACCAGTTATCTACACAGCTCTTCCATTTTCCTGAGAGACGTCGAATTTCCTTTCATGTCACTTTATCTGAATCATTTAAGTGAAGTCACTGGAAAAAGTAAAGTTTTTATTCTTTACAAAATTTCACAACGTTTAGAAGCAGCACAGATGAAATTTTTGAGACACTTACTTGGAATAACAAAACTAGATAAAGAAAAGAATCAATGTATTAGGCAGAAAACTGGAGCACAGAACACAGTAAAGGAAATAAAACAGTACCAGAAAAATTGGCTACATCACGTACAGAGGATGGACACAAACAGACTACCAAAACAAGCACTGCAATATAAACCAAAAGGACGAAGGAACATAGGACGACCGAGGAAGAGATGGAGGGACCAACTTAATCTTGAGGTTTAAGTACAATGAAACATGCCTAACACTTTAGGAACATGATGATGATGATGATGATGATGAGAAAATTTAACTTCACGCTCGTAACGATATATATATAGTACGTTACACTGCAGTCCATCATTTTCGTCACGACAGAAGTGGTATCTTGCGGGAAACAATTCAGTTAAACCATCAGGAATAAAATGAAGTGCGAAACAACTTCAGGTGTTCGGAATAAAAGTTGTGTACGTTCAGAAATTTTCAGAAAATTCAGACACACCAGTCGTACATTTGTCTCAGTGAAGAAAGGCCATATCATGTGAAGTTTTCTTGATAGTGCATCGGTTTACAGTGCCGGTGTATCACAAATAATTTTTCTACTCTGACACTAAATAAATGCCTTCCTTGCTTATGCTTTAGTTTTGTTATTAAAGATCCAGTTGTAAAATATCTAAAGGGATAGACTAGAGTCGCCGGTTTGTAATTCAACTCTATTTTTACAGTAAACATATTTAATTTTTGTTACACAGAATTTACATTTAGCAGCCCAGAAAACAGGAGGACTTGGGCAGTAGTCGATGGCAAGCTTGTCACCAGTGACAAGTCAAAAAGTGATACTTGAAAACAAAACTTCAATGATTATTACTATTATTATAAATAATTCGGAAAGTACTAATGTAAAAATACAATAGATTCAACACTGAAACTAACGATATAAGCACCATAAATAGTAACAACAGAATAGCTGCAACACTGTATTCCCTAGGGACATAGTTTGTCTCAGGAATGTAAATATAAATACCCTCCATAAAGGAGATGATGATGATAATAATAATACTAATTGGATATATCATGAGTTGTAACAAAAGCGGTGAGAATCTAAGTTTTGCAAAATTAATTGAAATCATTGAAGAATAAATTATTAAAATTTCAATTAGCGTCCATATGTGTAAATTATATTCAACTATTTAAGAAATTATTTAATTTCTGCGGTACGTCTGTAATCGAAGTTTCTGGTTCTTTGTTATATTACTATGTGTACAGACCCTAGAAGGTAAAGGCACTAGGTACTTTCGAAACGTCGTAATAGGGTAAATTTACAGCTACACACCACAATATCCCAGAATATTATAAACCTCAGCATCAAAGCTTATAAACCTCAAATAATGGGTTTTTTTTACTGTTAATAATTTGTAATTTTCACGCAATGTTGCTAAAGTGATATTGCCAGTAGTGACCGTGAAGTAATATAGCCAGTGGTGACCGTGAAGTGACATTGCCAGTGGTGACCGTGAAGTGATATAGCCAGTAGTGACCGTGAAGTGATATAGCCAGTGGTGACCGTGAAGTGACATTGCCAGTGGTGACCATGAAGTGATATAGCCAGTAGTGACCGTGAAGTGATATAGCCAGTGGTGACCGTGAAGTGATATTGCCAGTGGTGACCGTGAAGTGATATTGCCAGTGGTGACCGTGAAGTGATATAGCCAGTAGTGACCGCGAAGTGATATAGCCAGTAGTGACTGTGAAGTGCGTCACAGCAGCACCTTCACTTTATACGATTATCTAGCATAGGTGACAGGTAACTGAGCATGCAGCTTTTGTGGAATGATACCGACAATATAAAGTCCAAGCACTCAGAAAGCTCTGTCCCAATGTCACTTTGTCTACCATAAATTTCACATGGACTGTCTTGGAACTAAACCCGAAACTCGGAGAATTCAAAACCAGAAGTAGAGAATTTTCTGGAACTGTCGGATTTATGGAAGACGTTAGATACTGAAATATATAAGTCGTAAAGTACAAAGCTGAGAAATTACGTGAAAAAGTCTACTGATTAGAGGAAAACATGGAGACCGTTCATGAAGACACGGTGCTTAAAATCATGGAACAAGGTCTAAGGGATGATGAAGCAAATGTGCTTTCGGTTTATGTAGCAACAGATATTTATTACTTAATCAAGTGGGTGAGTTTTTAACTTACTCACTTACCCACTTACTTACTTACTTACTCACTTACTTAATTACTCACTTACTCACTCGCTCACTCACTCACTCACTCACTCACCCACTCACTCACTCACTCACTCACCCACTCACCCATTCACTCGCTCACCCGCTCGCCCACTCACTCACCCACTCACTCACTCACTTACTCACCTACGTACTTACTTACTTACTCCCTCACTCGCTCACTCACTCACCCACTCACTCACTCATTTACTCACTCACTTACTCACTTACTTATTTACTTACTCACTTACTTACTCACTTACTTACTTACCTACTTACTTACTTACTGACTGACTGACTCACTTACTTACTTACCTACTTACTTACTGACTGACTGACTCACTTACTTACTTACTAACTAACTTACTTACTTACTTATTTACTTACTTACTCCATGGAGCAGAATCCTTTAGAAGCCAACAGATTCCGAGGTAGTCAAGAATTTCCCCGCATTTTATGGAACCCAAACTTTCATTACCGCATTCCCTCTTGTCCATATTCTGAGCCAGATCAACCCAGCCCATGCCCCATCCCAACTCTTCAAGATCCATCTTAATATTATCCTCCCATCGACGCCTGGGAATTTTATAAACAACTCCGTCAATAATTCTAATAACCTGTTCACTTTTTTCTTTTTTCCTTGCGTGTTACAGGGACAGCGCAGTCACTACAGTGACTGGAACCCCATTTTCTCTGTCGTCTATTCCTGTTCCATTTCCAGCAGGGAGGCGTAATACTGACTATAGGCCGCCATTGAACGCCTAGAATAAGAAGGCTAACAGCTACGTCATCAACTGATTGACACAGCTTCATGCCGTTTTGTTGCACTAATTAAGTACATGGAAATATTACCTTACTTGTATAAATACCTACAGAATTATTGACACCGCTCAAGCACGGACGAGTTGTGATATCGTAAACAATATACACAGGCATGAGATGAATGAATTTTCGTCTAAAACAAACACGAATAGAGGGGTCGATAGATTAATAAGTTGATTTTCATGCTGATGTTCTCCACGGTTCGGCGTTATGTGCTGTTGTGATCAATAATGTTCTAGCCCAGATAAGCGCAAGCTATCTGGCCACAGGGCTTCTATTTATTTCTCATCCTCTTCAAACATTCGCCGTCACGAATGACAGGGTGTCACTGCTGCCTGCCCAGGAAATCTGTCAACATATCAGATCAGTTTCGCGCCTTCCCATAAAATAGGACACAAAGCAGAATTACGATGTTCTGCTGACCGTGCATCTCAGTATAATTTTAGTAATTAACCAACTTAATGCACAAATTTTTGTTTTATAATAAACCTATTATAAAACAAGAATTTGTGCATTAAGTTGGTTAATTACCAAGAAAGCAGAATTAGCTACCTGGGATTGTGGCTTTAGATTATGATACACTTGTTAAATATCAGACTCTTTTACAGTAAGACGCCGTTTATTTTTAATCAGTTAAACGGCGTTACACACCTAATAACGAGAGAACGTAGACACAATAATGACGGGGAAAGGAGTGTTGAAAATGTAACGTTCTATTTGTAAAAAGCTTCTTGTCCAGCGAGTACCGGCAGAATTTTGTCCCGGAATTAAAGTGATCGGTGCACCAACTGACAAATTACTACTCTCTGGTGCCGAGTTTAAGAATGAGTGAAGCTATACCTACACTTCCTCCCACGCTTTCATGGCGTGAACAGGGCCACCATTACGTTTACTTTCATCCCTAAAGAGGAACTGACTGATTACTGTAGACAATTACAAAATGAAAAGCTTCAAAATTATAATCTTACAATTATAATCTTAAAGGGGATATTTAACGTTAACGAACAGACTGGACACCCACATAAACTTTGGTGGGAAAACTACAAAGAAAGAAGACATTCTGATTATCTAGGAGTAGAAGGAAGAGTGACATTACGAATACTATCAATGAAATATGTGGACCCGATAGCTCAGTCGGTATAGCGACTGAGCTATCGGGCTGGACGGTCCGGGATCGAATCCCGGTAGGGACGAGATTTTCCTCCCGTCCATACCGGCCCTGGGGCCCACCCAGCCTCCTGTAAAATGGGTACCGGGCTTTCTTCGTCGGTAGAGACGGCCGGGGCGTGCTGCTGACCACTCACCCCCTTCTAGTGTCGCGGTTATGGAAGAGTAGAGCTATACCTCTCCCACCCTCTGGGCCACACCGGGCCTGTAACGGGATCCCTTTACCTTTTATCGGTGAAATGTCTTTAAAATTATTGACTGACTTGGATCGGTTACGGTTGGTAACCAGTAAGGAGCTGGTGTAAACCTCGTGGCCTACCGTGCCAGCCGGCAGCACCTTGGTGTCCTGACGAAAAGAGGGGCTACTAGGAACAGTCTATTCCACGCAACTAGACTTTATTCGTAGCAGTGAGTCGTGTTCTGTCATTTGAATATCTTTCAGTCCTTTACAAATAAAGAAGAAATGACAACTAACTTGGCCGTGTAAGTTTTCAAGTTTAGTACAACGAACAGTTAAGTGTTCTGGGGTATGAAGCAGTGCACTTTGTATACACGTTTTACAGAAACGTGCTGTCTCCATTTCAGGGCCACCGAGAAATTTTACTGTCTACTGTCTCTTGGGTTGTGAAGCCATGTGCTTTGATAGATAAATAACAATATTTTGCAGCATCCTTCTCTCATGACATTCACTCTGAAACATCAGTATATATTTACTACTCGGCGTCAAAAACAAGAAGACCATCTTTTGTACCTGATCTTGCGGAAATCACACCACTAGCGAAGCGTGTCGAAGATTGCTTTCGACCTGCGCGTTACAGGTTGCTGACCACAGACATGACCAACTATGCTGGTGTTTGTCAATTCCTTATAACACGTCAGGTGGGCACACAGTTTCTTCAATTAAACATGTCCTGTCTGGTGTTCAGAGAGTGTCCACGGCTGCGTGAGCCTGTCTGGTTAGTCTACCTGCGCTGCAAGGGATAATAAATCACATTTCAAGCGCTGGTGCCTTCATGAGTGCCAGTTTCATTGCAGGGCTGCTCAGATTGCTGAGGCAAATTTTATTATACATTACTTCCTAATCGCAAACATATATAAGCCCTAAGTACTGCCTATCTTGCTCATTTCTTTGTTACTTAATTTAACAGGATAAGTCCAAATTTTGGTTTTGATCTGGCCTAACTTATTCCGCTGTGGATTTAAAACAACCCTTCGAGTTTATGGACCGCGGACCGCATGTGGCCTGCAGATCTTTCATTCGTGGTAGGTGGAGTTTTGTGTCGTATAAAGAAAAGCAATTACGCATAACGAATTTTATATGCATGGGTCCGTGCATCGTGAATCGAATTTAATAATTGTCCGACAAGAAGCGACCTATTCAGTTTATTACATTTCTGTATGCAGCTCTACATGTTTCGGGTGTTGACAGCCATCATCAGGAGCTGGTACAGCTGTAATTATAGCTTGTGGTATTGATTAACCGGATCTACTACCATCCGCTCTCGTTGTTGTGTTGGAACTTACCAGCTAACCAACTCAACAACGAGAGCGGATGGTAGTAGATCCGGTTAATCAATACCAGAAGCTGTAATTACAGTTGTACGAGCTTCTGATGATATGTGTCAACACCCGAAACATGTAGAGCTGCCTATAGAAATGCAATAAACTGAATAATTCGCTTCTTGTTGGACAATTATTAAATACGCATAACGAGTTTGAAACTTGCCGTTTCTTACATTACTAAAGCGTGTTTGGACTTCTTCGGAACCCAATCAAGGAGTTCAATATAAAGCACCCCTTGGAAGTCCCAATGGCTGGCACATATGATTATAAACAGATTAAAAAAAGGTTCCAAGGAAATGTTAATAAAAATCCAACTAGATGCAACAGGACGCATATATTTATTTACTTTCTCAACTATTAAAATACCTTTATCCTGTATTTAAATGCCGTTGTTGCACTTAGTGTAACGTATTTCTTCTTTTAATCTTATTACACAATTGAATTGTTGTTTCTTCCACTATGTGTGCATACAATTTTATTCTTCTCTGGTGTCTGTTTTCTATTCCTTGTATTTTTGCCCTTCTTGTAATTGATATTTAGGTCACAGCGACAAACTTATAAAATTATAATTTAACTTAATTTTATTGTATGTAATACAGTGCCTCCTCGGTAATATTTCCAAACTTTTCCACCTTACGCTTAATTTGTGTTTGAGTGCACCAGCGTACATTTAAAGCTGCCTATTGGCACTATATTTTTTCTTCAGTATCCAAAATTAATCCAACAGCAGTATTATATTACAAAAGATAATGTTATTGTAGTCAAGAAATAATATACCCGGAGAGCTAATTGGCTTCTAAGTACGAGGATGTAGGAATGACAATGAAAATTAGAGGCTATGCAATGACATTCCCTTTCCGTTCGCAAATAAGAAATAACTTTATTATAAACAACCCAAATAAATGTGTATTCCACGTACACAAAGAAACAAATATCAGAAAGCGAATTTTGAAGAAACTTTCCAGTGGAAGTGCTGTCTAATGCTTAGCTCTGCGGTGGTTACAATCGCGGCTTTCTACCCCTCTGAGGGTATGGATGCCAGTCCCATGTGTTTGTGGTGACAGGCTGATCACTCGTCTAGAGGAGTCCTACCGGATGTGTGTGGGTACGTGTGTGTGTGCGTGCGTGCGTGCGTACATGCGTGCGTGCGCTTGTGTGTGTGTGTGTGCGTGTGTCAAGTTCTGTTACCTATAAACCCCAAAACGGGGTGGTCTAGGCCCAATTTGGACTGCAGCGTCACAGAAAAAGAAATTGTAAAGAACGTATGATAAGGAGACGGATAAATTAAGGCTAATAAACAAGGTGACTAATATGGAAAAACATTATGCAAAGCAAGAGAATGATTTATGGATTATTCCAAACACATGGTCAGGTAGCATGTGAATTAGGGCTAATTAAGAACAATTACAAATGCTTCATGGGCCGGGTAGCTCAGTCGGTATAGCGACTGACTACGGGCTGGACGGTCCGGTATCGAATTCAGGTGGGGACGAGATTTTCCGCCCGTCCAGACCGACCCTGGGGCCCACCCAACCTCCTGTAAAATGGTACCGGGTCTTTCCCGGTGGTAGAGGCGGCCGGGGCGTGGGGCTGACCCCCACCCCATCTAGTGCCGAGGTCCTAGAAAAGAGTATAACTATACCTCTACTCTCCCTATGGGCCATCGTGGCCTATAAAAAGGGTGAAAACCTACCTACATAACAACACTGTTACATAAATTAAAAACAATTACAAATGCTTCACAAAACGGGGTCGTGGCCTGTTTGAAGGAATATTTCTTCCAAAGAAATGTCAGGCACGAATGAAAAACCTTGATCCATTTAACCCGCTTTCTGCGAAAAGAGTTGAAGCCGACACAAAGCGACCTATAACAAAACAAACCTTATTATCAACTGACAGAAAATGTCGTAATGACAGCGGTTCAACCTGGAATTTTTGCAATTTTAATTACATTCATAAAATAGGGTCAACTTCTCATAAGGCGTGTTTACTTGCCTTCGAAAACATGTCTTCAAATTTTCAACTTCTCTCAGTTAAACTCGTTCTTGTCCAAGCAACTGTCAGTGCAGTAGATGGTGCAAGCAATCCTTCCCAATTTACTGACTACAATAATCCATCACTTCGCTGCCATAAAGCCTTCCCATTTGAGAGTGCGTCCTCAAATAAATTCAGTAAGAATTAACCTACCAATCTTCATCTTAAACTCCCCATTGTTTTTCTATAGTATTAGGCTACAACTAACATGTACTTTCCTTCGACACAAATGTTAATATTACTATTGGACTTTCAGAGTATAAGGTAACATGTTTCGACCCACACTAAGGCCATCTTCGGGGTAATAAGTTACCGTTGCATGCGTAACTTACGTATTTACAGACTGAGTTCTCAAAACTTATTTAAAACATAATACACTTTTCTTGATTTTAAGCTTTCACCATGTTGTATATATAATGTGTTTTCTTTTGGGTAATTCCCCAGCGTCTGAGTTCTAATAGCCGACGTTTCGGAACCCTCTATCAGTTCCATATTCATAGGCAGGTGGATGAGGCATGACAGGGGATGGGATGTGTGGTGTATTTATACCTGACAGGGTTCTGACAGGCAAGTGGAGCAGCCAATGGAAGGCGAGTGACCGGTTGGGGGCGGGTAGGGTGCACAACAGGTTGTGGAGGGGGCAGGTATATAAGTGCGAGTGCGGGTGGGATCACTGTAGTGTACTCGGTGGCTGTCTCCTTTCCTTGAGTTTGTGTAGCAATGGTTTCCAGGATTTGCTGAGGTTGAATCCCCCATCTCTGTTGATGTTATTAGGATGCATCTCTATTTCGATGGCTTCTCTGATGAGACGATCCATGTAGCCGGTTTTAGTGGAGAGGAGTTTAGTGTTTACACTTTGTT
>Ga0131853_10007351_pt1 | contig 19913 bp, 22 predicted proteins | sample TergutLab28metaG_FD_92764 | JGI IMG/M metagenome (GOLD analysis project Ga0131853, IMG submission 92764) | Labiotermes labralis P1 segment gut microbial communities from Petit-Saut dam, French Guiana - Lab288 P1 (version 2) (version 2) | ecosystem: Host-associated > Arthropoda: Insects >... | reverse complement strand
GTTTTAAGAAAACGTGTTAAAAATAGCGCGAAAAATGGCTTAACCCCGGGGTTAAGCCATGCAAGCAAGTAAGTTCATTATATCACAGAAGTTTTTTGTAACCTATCATTGACGCCGGTACACAAAATTTGTCGCTTTCTAGAAAAAAATGTTGACACAGAGTTGCAAAATATGATACAATGTTTTAGTGATTGGGCTTCAGGGGTCATACCCCTGTCTTCACAAAGGGCAAACGGAACGCGCTTGCTTGCATAGCTTACCCGGCCCGCAAGCAAGCGCGGACGTGCCCTGCTAGGTTCTTGTATATCTTAATTTGTCAAGGTCTTTTTGTCAATTCAAAATGCAACTGTGAGATTTTTTTTGCACAGGTATCAATGTCCAAACTGTCTGTATCAATAGCGACATGGCATGTTTGTCTGTACAGAGGATCTCTTTCTGCCATTAGAGCAGAAATTTTTTTTGATTTATTGCCGGTTTGCAGCAAAGGCCTGGAATTATCGTTGCCAATCCTTGCAAGCGCAGCCTTCGGCGAGGCCACAAGGTATACAATCAACGCATTTTCGCGCAAACCAGCTCTTGTTCGCTCGTCCAAAATCGCGCCGCCACCCGTTGCAATCACAGTATTTCGTAAAGACTGTATTTCGCGATAATATTCATATTCCAGACATCGAAAATGCCCCTCTCCGTGTATTTCAAAAATACGCGGGATGGGCATTTTGCTGATTTTTTCAATTTCTGCATCGGCATCGACAAAGTCCATATTAAGAAGGCGAGCAAGAGCCCGCCCGATGGATGTTTTGCCGACACCCATAAAGCCAATCAGGGCAATATTTTGCGCCTGTCTATCTGTCATGTCGAGGATTGCGCGAAACTATTACAGAAGCCTTGGCAATGGCCGAGACAATATCCACATCAAATTGATGCTGTAGGTTGTTTAGCTTTGTGTACATTTCACCTTTTTTGGTTACAACATATTTGGCCGGCAAGCTGTTAAGTGCGATGGCTAAAATGTCGTGCAGGCAATTGTCGCAGGTGCAGGCGTTAAGATTCTTGAGCACAGGCTCTAAAAGGTCCAAAACGCAGTTTTCCATATAGTTTTTCAGTTCCAAATTATTTCTATCTAGCATAACGGCCTCCCTTTAATTTGTGTCAGAATTTTATCTATGATTTTCACAGGCACTACAACGCCCAGTATTATTTCGTATGCTTGTACCGCTTGGAACACCAGCATCTCCAGACCGCCAAAGGCACGGGGCACGCGGTTTGGGGGATGATAGTTCACATCAAAGATAGTGTTAAAGCGGTCGAGTCCATCCGGCACATAGTCCGGCGATGCGGCCAAAATCAGCACGTCAGCGATGGATTGGTGCAACTGACAAATCTCTGTATCCATATTATAATGCATCGCGAGGATATTTGCAAGGGTTTCTGCTTTGGCGTGTGTGCGGTTTATAATGAAGATTTTTTTCGCACCCATCTGTGCCATTGCAATTGCAGCGGCCCTGCCCGCGCCACCAGCGCCCACCAGCGCAATTGTCTTTCCGGACACATCTATGACATGATGCTCAAAAGTCCTCTGTACCCCATAAATATCGGTGTTGTAGCCCATATAGCCCGATGGTGTTAGCTTTAGCAAATTAACAGCATCCGCATGCTTGGCCAAATTATCTAAAGAAACGGCGAGCCTTGCGGCTTCTGCCTTGTGCGGCGCAGTAACGTTTAGGCTAATGATGCCCAGAGACCTCGCGCCTTCGATGGCGGTAGCAAAGTCAGTAGAAGGCACATCAAAGGCCGCGTATGCGATGTTATCCCCCAGCTGCTGCGCGATGTAATTGTAGATGAAGGGCGAAAGCGAATGGGCAACAGGACTGCCCACTATACCCATAATCTTGGTGCGACCGCTAATCTCCATTTTTCTGCACTTTCTTTGCATATGCCCGCAAAACAATCTTTTCCGGCAGCCGCTTTAGCTTCACAGTCCATTCGTCGCGCTTTGCGATGGGTGCTGTTAGGATAGTGTGGATGCCAAAGCGATTGCCACCAAAGCAATCTGTAAAAATTTGGTCGCCTATTAGAACCACCTTGTGTTTATCCAGCCCCAAATGCCCCATAGCACGTGAAATACCGGAAAAACCGGGCTTTCTTGCCTTCCATATATGTGGGTAGCTCAGGTTTTGGCAAAAACCCTCAACCCGCGATTTACTGTTGTTTGACAGCAAGCAGATGCCAAATCCCTTTTGTATCAATTGCTCTAACAAACCAGCAACTTGCGCCGTGGGTTCGGGTACATCGAATGTAACCAAAGTGTTGTCGATGTCGAAAATAAGCCCGCGGAAGCCCGCTTGCCATAATTTATCGTAATCTATATCATGCACAGAATCTGCTGATTCTTTGGGGAAAAGATACTTGTTGTAAAGTTTTTGCAGCATGTCTAGGCCTCCAGATGAAGGTCGATTTCAAATAACAGCGGTGCTGATTCGTCCTCCAGATGCAGAGGCACACAAAGTAGCTTGTCGCCCGGCTTAACAAAAGCAAACCCGTCGGCACTAGATGAAGAATCAACAAAGCTGGGCGTGGTGATATCCACCTTCACGCCTTGGTTATACAGGCTATTGGCCACGCTGCCGCTTATCATGTTAGCCAGCTCCGACACCGCAGACTGTGCCATTTCATCCATGGCGGATACAGGCATGCCCATCATCACCTTGGATGCCAGATATAGCCCGCAGTCCATATCCATAGTGTATATCACTTCGCCGGCCAGATGGCCTTTTAGGCCAATCACAACAGAAATAGCCAGCCCATTGTATGGAGCTTGCTTGACAAACAGCTTACCCAGCTTGCTGGATGAGCCACAAACAGTTGATAGCGTGTTTTGTGCGCCTTGCACAAAGGCGTTGACATTTTCTGACTTCACATTTGATGCCCCTTTGCTTGAACTGTCAATATTATAACACATTAGGAGTTGTAGGTCAAGCTATCCTGCCTACTCCAGCTGGCGCACATGTAGCAAAACCTCTGTATTGCGTGGCAGCCTTGTGCCGTAAAAGGCCTGGGTGCGGACTATTGACCTCGTATTGTCAGGGTCTTGTAGGGTAGTATAATCCAGATAATTATCAAAAGCGATGCGCGGGACAAAGCCCGCGCCTACCAAAATTTCCCTAGCAAAATCTAGGGGTAGGCCTGTAGTATTTGGCACTTCGACAAGCTCTGTCGTGCCATCTTCTTCCAGCGATAGCACAACATGAACATTGCCTGTGATGCGCGTGCCCGCCACAGGAAACTGCGCCGAGATAATATTGCCGCCTATGCCGATAAACTCGTATCCGTAGCCAAGAGAATTAAGGCGAGCCACAGCCTGTTGCACGGTTAGGCCCACAAGGCCTTCTATCAGTATATATTCTTGGATAAATGCAGGATTATGCGCGCCTAGCCCCTCTGTAGGCATCATGCCGCGCAAGGAGATTATTTCTTGGGCAACCTCGCGAAACATGGGCGCAGCAGAACGCTGGCCTGCTTCCCAAACCTCCACAGGCACTTCGTGCAAAAGTACCATTATAAGATACTGGGGATTGTTTATAGGAAAATAACCAATAAATGACAAAGAATATGATTCGGGTTCGCCCACCTGGCCATTTTCAGAGGTGGCCGTTTTTCCGGCTATCGCAAAGCCCTCTATGGCTGCCGCTTGACCAGTCCCTGCGGTTACAACATCTTCCATAGCGCGGCGTACCCAGTCGGATGTTTCGGTTGATATTACACGACGTTGTATTTGCGGTGCGTTGTGCGAGAAGACCGCATCGCCATTTACATCAATCACCTGTGACACAAAATGTGGACGCACGACATTACCACCATTTATCAGCGTTGCATAGCTGCTGATGGTTTGTATTGGCGTGGCCGTAAAACGTTGGCCAAAGGATGATGTGGCCAGCTCCGAGGCATTTAGCGCGTTGACAGAAAAGACCAAACCGGGGGCTTCGCCAGGAAAATCAATGCCCGTGGGTATACCAAAACCAAAATCGCGTTGATACTGCCAAAACAGCTCGCGCCCCAGCATTTCTGCAATATCCATATGCGCCACATTGCAAGATACCGCCAAGGCCTGTGTCAGCGTTAGATGTCCATGCCCCCATGTGCGCGAACAATGGATTCTATGGTCGGCGGCATATCTAAAGCCAGGACAATAGAAAGTAGTGTGGGGTGAGATAATGCCCTCCTCCAGAGCCTTTGCAACAACTAGAGACTTATATGTACTGCCGGGTTCAAAAGTGTCTAAGATATTGAAGTTGCGCCAAACACGGTTAAGATAGTTAAAGAACTCCTGGCTGTCCGGCTCCAGGCCATATAGCTGTGCCGCGAAGTCTGCGCCAATAATGCCTTCTATATCCGCCGGGCGGTTGGCATCAAAGCTGGGATATTGCGCCATTGCAAAAAGCTCGCCCGTAAAGGGCTGCATTACTATAACAGAGCCGACGGTGGCCTGAAAATCCCGGGCGGCTTGGCCTGCAATTTCCTCCGAAAAACGTTGGATGGCCATATCCAGCGTTGTTACAACGGTCGCACCGTTTACAGCAGGTATGCGCTCTGTGCCCAAATTCCCCTGGTTATCAAAGGTGGTCATAGTGCGGCCGGGGCTGCCTATCATATAGTCATTATACCAGCTTTCCAGACCCCACCAAACACCGCGCTCAAAGCCGATTACAGGTGCGGCAAGATTGCCCATCAGGTAATTTCTGTGCGCATCTTCTTCTATATGAATGTCGCGGATTCTAAAGCCTTCGTGGGTGGCTACCATGCTTGCCAGCCATGCCTCGTAACCTTCTATTTCGGTATGGGAGAGGCCGCGCAGCACTACATAGTAGTGAACATCGTTTACCAGCGAGCCATCGGAATTGCGAGCCATCATTTGGTTTACAATATAATGCTCTATCCCAAAAAAATCCGTAAGAGCCATGCGGCTGTTGGTTTGCTCCGCGGTGCTGCGCTGCATCAACATTCGCACATCAACAAAGACATTGTATATAGTGGAGCTAACAGCCAATGACTGCATATTTCTATCTGTAATAGAGCCGCGCATGGGCTGTATAGTTAGCCTATCGTCTTGAGAATGGCGGTTTACGATTTGCGTAAGGGTGCGCATGGCATAGGCTTCGCCTGCAAAGCTTTGCCAGCGTGAGATTTCTACGAGAAAGAAGGTCAAAATGCACATGAAAAAGAGAGCCATGATAGACAGCTTTTTGCTGCGCCACCTACGCGAAAAAACCTGCTTTGCGCGCTTTTCTTCGCGCCTTTCACGTCCGGCTGCTTTTATGGCTTCTCTTTGTCTTAATCTGCGCCTTTGCTCCCTGTCTGCATGATATCTATCCATAGACTACTCCTGTGCATCCGCATCAAGTGAAAACAGTACATTCCAGAACCTATTAAAAGAAAAACTGTCTGTGGCGGGTGTGTCTATAGGTGCGGCAGAGAAGAAGCTCTGCGGTGTTACTATCACTTCGACCATCTGGAAATCCTCGGGTTGTATCATGCCCAGATGCTCTATAGCAAAAGCCTCTATATGCGCCAAATCCAGATCTGCATAGATTTCACTTGCACGTGCGGCATTGCCGTTATGTAGAGCGACGAGCTGGGCGCGATCGGCCTCTAGAGCCATATGGTCGTGCCCGAAACGTGCATTTAACGCCAAAATAAGTGCGAGACTGCCAAAAAACGTTAACACAAGCATATAGGCCAAGAAATTGTGTCTGTGGCGGGCTTGTATGTCTACGGCGAACTCCTGGGCTTGTTTGGCTTTGCGGCGTCTGCCCTGTTTTGGAGCGGGCGAGCGCAGCTCGCCCCTACGTTCCGGATCGGGATAATGGGTTGGTTCTGGTTGAACCAGATCTACCTGCCGTGCAGAAGAATCGGGCGAATAAAATGACTGTGCGATGGCTCGGTCAATATTATCCCTATATGGCCTTTGGTTTTTGTATATTTGGATTTTGTCTTTATTTGCCATTGGTGTACCTCCTGGGTTACTGCTTCCTTGGGGCGGGCGAGCACAGCTCGCCCCTACGGGTCGCGCAAACCCCTAAACTGTCACATTCCATGTGATGCCAAATTTGTCTGTAACCATGCCGAATAGCTCGCTAAAGAAGGTCTTGCCCATAGGCATTATAATTGTGCCGCCTTCTTTTAGCTCGTTGAAAATGCGATGTAGCTTGTCTTGATCATTGCTGGTAAAGGTTATGCAGAAATTGTTGCCTGCGACAAATTCGCCCCCAGGCGGCACATCCGAAAGCATCAGGTTTTGGCCGCCAACCATCATGTCGCTATAGATGATTTTGTCTTTAAAATCAGCAAATTGTTCGCTATCGGGGGCGTCGCCATATCTCATCAACATGCCTGTTTTGGTTTCGAATACCTTTGCGTAGAATTGCAAGACTTCGGCGCAATTGCCGTTGAAATTTAGATATATTCCTAGATTTTCCATGGTATATGCCTCCTTAGAATCGGGCGGCATAGAGCCGCCCCTACGTTTTTCGCGCTGCGCGTAGCTTCGCGCTGCGTGCCCTTGGGTTGTTTGCCAGTTCATCATCACTAGGCGAAATGGGTTTTTTTGTCAAAACCTCTATCTCTTGTCGCTTGTTACAAATGCAAACGGGGAATTCCCGTGGGCATGTGCAATTTGCGGCCAGCATTCGGAAGGTATCTTTAACAATACGGTCTTCCAGAGAATGGAATGTGATGATGCAAATCACGCCACCCGGCCGCAGAATGTCCACAAAATTTTCTATAGACATTTGCAAACTGGCCAGCTCGTCGTTAACTTCTATGCGGATGGCTTGAAATACGCGCTTTGCAGGGTGTGGCCCATCGCGCCGCGCGGCCGCCGGTATGGCAGCTTTTATAATATCCACCAGTTGCCCGGTGGTGTTTATTTGTGATTTTTGGCGATGCTCTACAATGAACTTGGCTATACGCGCCGCCCATTTTTCTTCGCCGTACAGACGGAAAATCTGTGTCAGATGTGTCTCGCTGTAGTTGTTGACAACGCAATGTGCGGTTAGCTCGCCATCTTGGTTCATGCGCATATCCAGCTTCGCATCATGGTTGTATGAAAAGCCTCTGTTGCCATCATCCAGCTGAAAAGAGGACACGCCCAAATCCATTAAAATGCCGTCGATATGGCGGGTCTGGCCATCGCGCATCTCTTTAGATACTTGTCCGAAATTTGCTTTTTTAAACACAATCTGCGCTCTATCAGCATATGGCTCTAGCACCTGTTGCGCGCGGTTTATAGCAAACTCATCCTGGTCTATACCAATAAGAGTGCCGCCGCTAAGGATCTTTGCAATCTCTGCGGCATGCCCCGCGCCGCCTAATGTGGCATCAATATATGTGCCTGATGGCTTCACATCAAGCCAGGTCAGGGTTTCGCGCAGTAGCACCGATTTGTGAATATATTCCATATCTTTTCCCTTCAATTTCGTGGACTACCATTATACTACAGGAGAATTTTTTTTTCAATGGGTTTGGGCATAAATATTTTTTTGACTTTTATGGGTCTATTTGGAAAAAAATCCAAAAAAATGGGGCGGCCACATAGCCGCCCCATTGTCTTATCGTTTAAAAATTATGTCATGCACCCTAAAAATCACCTTTTCAGAGATTGGCTGACCAGAACTAAGCGACCTATCCCCCACTCTCTCCAAAAACTCCTCTAGTTCCTCATCGCCATGCATATATCTCCACAAAGCCTCAATAAGCTCCACGGCCTCGCTTGCGGCCATCTCAAAAAGCTCTGCAAAGGACTCCGTATACTCTGTGGTCTCGTCCCAGGGGTATCGCCACAGATTTTTTTCTTCGTTTAGATAGTCCAACCCATCGCGAATTTCTTGGGGGTGTATGAGATTGGAAGTCACCATATCGCGCAGAAAAATCTTTTCGCCAACGCCCAGCACACGCTTACGCATGCCGCGGTTGGACTGCATTAGGCGGGTCATGAAGGCCATATAGCTCATGGCGGTAAAGACATTTTTGCCACCTATGCCCACACCGTATGCCTGGTTTATGCTTTTGCCAATGAAATTCGCCGTATCCCTAGCGGTGCTTTTGTCCACATGCACCAGCTCCCACAGCTTTTCGTCTTTGGGCTTTTTGCCTGCCACCATCTTAAATAGCAGGGTGTCTATGGCGGTTTCAAAGCGCAGATGGTTCGCGAGATATTTAAACCTGCGGCCCTTCTCCTCACCTTCGCGCAAAAAGCCGGTGCGATAATACACATATGGATGGGTTGCACAATCCAGAGCGTAATGGGTTAGATAGCCCGCAAAATAGGCAAAACCCGCATATCTGGATTCGCCTTGTAACTGCACAAGTCCCTCTGTCATCGCCCGCATAAAGTCGCCCACATTTTGCTTGTGCATCTTAGAGCCAATGCCCCGCAAATCCCGCTTTAATGCGCCCGGCAGATAATAAAAGAAAATATCCGGCCCTTGGCAGCCAATATTGTATAGCTTGCGATACTCTGTGACATTTGCGGCGACATTTATTGGTAAAGCCGCGAGCACCCGCTGGCCGCATACATAATGTGTTATCAAACCCGGCATTTGATCAACTCCTATTGACCTGTTCGGAAACCTTGCTGAACCAATTTCTTGGCGTGGTAGGCGGCAGATGTTTTGCCCTGGTTTTGGGCAAAACATTGAGAGCCGTGCGCCAAAAGAAATTGTGTGAAGCAGTTTCCGAACAGGTCCTATATGTAAATCCTTCCCAAAAAGTATATGTCAGATACAGCATGTTACATTAATGGCGCAAATAAGTGCAGTACAGCATCAATAATTTCGTTGTAGAACCGCTTTTTCTCCGGCAAAATCTCGCGGCTTTCTGCTATGGTTTTGTCTGCATCGGCCTTTATATCGGCAATTATGCTAGACCTATAAAGCAACGTTGCACATTCAAAATGCAGATACAGACTGCGATAGTCCAGATTGATAGAGCCCACCACGGCTATTTCATCATCGCAAACAAAGGACTTTGCATGCATGAATCCCGGCGTAAATTCGTAAATGCGCACGCCTGCATCCAGCAGATAATGATAATACGAGCGTGTTACCCTATGCACAATCCTATTATCCGGCGTGCCCGGCGTAACCACCCGCACATCCACGCCACGCCTGCCCGCCATTTGCATGGCGTATATCATTTTTTCGCTGATGATCAAATATGGTGTGAAAATATAGACATATCTCTGGGCTTGGTTTAGCATATCTATGTAGATATTCTCGCCCAGCCGCTCGGCTTCCAGCGGCGAATCTCCGTAGGGGATGACAAGGCCATCTGTGGCATGGCTCTGGGTTGGCGCATACAGTGTGTAGTCGATAACTCGCGCGTCGCCCCTTTTGCAAAAGGCGTTCCAGGTCTCGATGAACATCAGCGAAAAACTCCAGACTGCGTCGCCCTTCAGCATCACACCTGTATCCTTCCAAACACCCCAATGCTCCACAAGATTTATGTATTCGTCAGAAATATTGATGCCGCCATTAAAACCCACGACACCATCTATAACCATTATTTTCCTGTGGTTGCGATTGTTCATAAAGGGAGAAATAAAAGGCACAATGGGGTTAAACCGCATGATTTTAATACCCTTCTCGCGCAGTTTTGCTACATATGCAGAATTAAACAGCGCAAGCGAGCCGATGTCGTCAAAAATAATGCGCACATCCACCCCGGCTTCTGCTTTTTGTGCCAGTATTTCCAAAATTCCATCCCACATCTTGCTTTTAGAGATAATAAAATACTCCACAAAGATGAATTTTTCGGCCTTTGCAAGCTCTTCCAGCATGGCCGCATACATATGGTCTCCAAGAGAGAAATATGTGGCTTCGGTGTTTTCGTAATGATGATATGACGATACTTGCCGGATATACCGCATTATACCGGCCGCTCTTTTGTCCACACCCAGCCGGTCGCAATCGGCAACATCGTCGCCGTCCAGCAGCTTTGCCACTACGGCATGCTCGCGCACATGCGCCCCAACCCGTCGTGCCGGGTGATTGATACCAAACATTAGGTATAGAATTGCCCCGGAAACAGGCAACGCAATGATGACTATAATCCAAATGACCTTATATGCGGCGGCCTCGTTTTTCACCACCAGCCACAACACCATTAGGATGCTAAGCAAATAGATAACGATGGTGATTATGGGGAAGACCTCCAGCAGCCAGTTGAGCAGGCGCGCTATCACCAGCACCTGCGCCACTATAAGCAGAACGGTGATGCGGGTTTTTGTAACCAGTCTGGTTTTGTAGGCAACAAAAATAATGGCGGTGATGCCAAGGCTGATGCCAAACGGCACAAGAAAAGCCGCAGAAAATGGGTCTGTGATAGCCGCACCCGCAAAAACCACAGGCACCATAAAGGGGCTAAGGCCCAGCAGAGAAACGAAGATATATTGCGGAAACGGCACCTTCATTGCGCCAAAGAACAGGCTTACCAGCCCAAAAGGCGTAGGAAGTATTCGCGAAATAAAGGCAAGCGACAGCAAATTTTCTTTGCTGCCACCCAAAAAGTCCGCTATCTTCTTGTTTTTGGCCAGCATGACACTAACCTTTTCTTCGCCCATCTTTAGGCCTATAAAATACCCAACACTAAGGGATACTGTCAGCCCGACATATGTAATTACAATGCCCTGCCATGTAGGAAAAGCCAACCCGGCGGCTATGTACAGCAACCCTGTGGGCACAACCATAATCGCGCCCTGCAAGGCATATAGCAATATGATGACAAAGGCCGTTAGCCACAAGGAAATTTCTGCAAACCCGGCAATGAAGTCAACGTCAAACAGGCCTATTCTGTTTGCCAGCAAAAATACAAGCCCTGCCAGCGCAATCAGTATCGCCCATTTTCTAATTTGCTTCATCAAACTCCCTGCCTTCCTCGGTTTCGCCGCCATCTTGTTCTATGGGGCCTCCGAATTTCTTGCGCTCGTAATATTCCACAATGCTATCCCAAATGTCTTTTAACACAGCTACAACAGGAATTGCGACTAACATACCCATGATGCCCGCCATTGCGCCACCAAATGTAATGCTGATGATTACCAGCAGCGGGCTAAGGGAGAACGAGCCGCCCATAAGGCGCGGCTGAATGATATTTGCGTCAATTTGCTGGATGACCAGCAGCACAGCGAAAGAAATCGCGCCCATACCCAGGCCTTGTGTTATGGTGACAACAAGCACAGCAACAATTGTGCCGAAAATTGAGCCAAAATACGGGATGTAGTTGACAATGCCCAGGATAATGCCTAAGATAAGCGCGAAGGGCGACCCCATTATCCATAGAGCTACTGTAGCCATTGTTCCCAAAATAAGGCCATCGATGGTTTGTGTGCGCACATATTGCCTAAAGTTATTGTTAAGCCCGCCAAAAGCCCAAAGGGTGGCCACTTTTGCTTCGTCAGAGACAAAAATGCTTAGCAGTCTGCGCAAATACACTTTAAAGCGGTCTTTTTCTACCAAAATGTATATCGACGAAATAAATGCAATAGCACCGTTAAAAATTGCGTTGCCTATGCCCACCAAGGCATTTAGCGGCTGCATGAAGTTCTCCCATGTAAGCTCCTCGAGAATGGCGCCCAGGAAAGAGAGAATCCAGTCGGCATCAATGGTGAGCCCTGGTAGCTCTAAAGCGTTGAAATTGCCAATAAAACTTAAAAATGCCTCTACATAAGCTTCGTAATTTTCCTCCAGAAACTCTATGCTGGTTCTGATAGCCGGAATGATGAAATTAAGGGCCAAGGCGATAATGCCCGCCGTTATCAGGGCTACTACAAGAACGCTAAGCGACTTCTGCCGCCTTTCAACAAGCCCGCTTCCGTATTTGGTCAGTAGCTTTTGTATGCCGCTGATGGGGATGTTGATGATATACGCCAGAATAAAACCAGCAAAAAATGGGGAAATAATGCCCCAAACACGCCGAAAAATATTGCCAAAAAACTCCATCTCGCCGGTGATTCTAAATGTTAAAATAATCGCCAGCGCAAGAAGAAAGTATGGCATAAAGAATCTGAAAGTGCGTTTGTCCATTAAATTCATGTTGGCCTCCCTTTAAATTGGTCTTTCGCCAAAAATTGCAGTACCAATGCGCACCATCGTCGCACCCTCTTCTATGGCCACCTCGTAGTCAATAGTCATACCCATGGAAAGATGGCGCATATCATGCCCGGCTGCCTTCATTTCTGCAAAAAGCTGCGCCATCTTGCGAAAATGCGTGCGGTTTTCTTCGCCATCATCCACAAAAGGGGCAATGGCCATAAGACCTTTGATGGCGATGTTTGGCAGCTGTGCCGCTTCTTGTGCCAAAGCCATGGCGGTCTCGGGGGTTATGCCATGCTTTGTGTCTTCATCGGCGATATTGACTTCGATCAACACATCGGCCCGGACATTTTCGCGCACGGCTATGCGGCTGATTTCTTCCGCAAGTCGCAGACTATCCAGAGAGTGTATCAACGCGACACGCCCTACCACATTGCGCACCTTGTTGCGCTGTAAATTGCCAATCATATGCCAGGCTACAGCATCCCCGAGGAGCGGTTGTTTGGCGGTCAGCTCCTGCACACGGTTTTCGCCAAGATGGCTAACACCACCCGCCAGCAGCGCATCAAGCTTGCCCTGCAACACTTGTGGGTCTACAGTCTTTGTTACGGCTATCAGCGTAATATCCTCTGCCTGACGTCCAGATTTTTGCGCAGCCCGGGCAATATTTTCGTTTATTATTTTTAAATTATCGGCAATGTTCATGGGCCATTCTCCTATCCAAGCATTTCGGTAAAATGCGTAAGGGCTTTTGGTATGTCGATGTTTTGCGGGCACAGCGGGTTGCATTGGCCGCAATTTATGCAGTCCTTGGGGCCTTTGCCTTCGCCTAAAGCGCGTAGGGATGCGCCCACAGTCCACATAACATCAAAGCTCGATTCGTTGTACAATTCTAACAACAGCGGGATATCCAGATTTACCGGGCAAGACGCTATGCAATACTGGCAAGCCGTGCAAGGCGCACGCTCCGACAGGGCATCTACCACGCGGTCAAGTAAATCCTGCTCCTGTGGCGTTATGGGCTCTCTATTGCCAAAGACAGCCAAATTCTCTTCAAGCTGCTCCATAGTGGACATGCCGCTGATTACAACATCTATATTCTCCTGCGACTGCAAATGTCTCCAAGCCCATTCTGCCTGGCTTGCATGCGGCCGCGCGGCCTTAAACATATCTGCAACCTCCTGTGGCAAATCAGCCAGCTTGCCGCCGCGCATACCTTCCATTACAAAAACAGGTATGCCGCGCCTTGTCAGCACATCGTATTTTTCTCCCGCCCCTTGCAGCACCCAGTCCAGATAATTTATTTGTATCATGCAATATTCCATGGCATCGCCCAGCCCGCGCTCGTCCATCTGTTGCAAAAAGGCCTCTATGGTTTCTGCACGGCCATGGGCCGAAAAGCCCAAATGCTTTATGCGCCCGGCCTTTCTTTGCTCCACCAGATACTCCACCATGCCAAGCTCTTTGTTGGTATAAAGGCCGAATGTGTTTTCGGAAACATTGTGCAGCATGTAAAAATCAAAATAATCTACGCCGCATAGCTCCAGTTGATAGTCAAAAATCTCGCCAGGGCCGGAAAGGGCCTTGGATTCCATGCCAAAACCGCTGACCTCTAAATGCAGCTTGCCATCAACATAGCTCATCATATTGCCGGGCATCTTGTCGGCCAAATACCATTTTTCCCTAGGGAATTTACGCAGAGCCTCGCCAAGAAACCGCTCGCTTTCGCCGCTATGATAAAAATATCCAGTATCAAAATAATTTATACCGCCCTCTATTGCGCGCTCCATCAGCTTCATGGATGCGGCCTCGTCGATTTTTCCATCTACTGTGGGAAAGCGCATGCCGCCAAAGCCAAGGGTCGAAAGTTTGATGCTTGAATCTCTAAAGTTTTTGTAAATCATAATATACCTCCGAATTTTGTCCAATTTCTACTAATTATATCACAAGCTCATTTGGCTGCGCAAGGCTTTTGCCATTTTCTTGTTGTTGCCATTTTTATTGACAACGTGCGCTTGATGTGCTAAAATTGTATAAGACTATGTTAAGGAGTTGATAGTATGGCTAAAAATACTACAATAAATATTCGCGTTAATGCAGAGGTGAAAGAACAAGTTGGGGAAATACTGGATACAATGGGCCTTTCTTTTTCTGATGCCTTTAATCTTCTAATTCATCAAATTAGAATTCATCATCGTTTGCCTTTTCCTATTGTTGCGTATGATAACTCGCCAAGAACCGAATTGCTCGCCTATATAGAGAGCATCGAAAATGGCGAAGAAGAACTTGTTGGGCCGTTTTCGTCAAAAGAAGATTTATGGAGGTCTCTAGAAATATGAAATACACCCCATTCAGGAACGCATTCTGACTTATTTTGATCGCTACCAAAATAATACATAAATTTTTTGAAAAAAAGACTTGACAAATTTAAAAAAACCTGTATAATAGATAGAAATCAAATATTTACAGGACAATGAAAAGATGAGTAGGCAAAATTCCTGAATTACAGAGAGCTTCGGTTGCTGAGATGAAGCGTCAAGGGTTTGTTGAATATGGTCTGGGAGTCCTTGAGATTCGAGGTGTCGCCTGTTTGGCGGGCTAAGGGTTTCACGTGTTCGCACGTTACAGCGATAGGATGTGATTGCATTCGATGAGGTCTCGGCAGCAATGCCGCGATGAACTAGGGTGGTACCACGGGAAAATTCTCGTCCCTAGAAAGCGTTTTTTAACGTTTTCTAGGGATTTTTTGATTTTAGCCACCAAAATAAAGAGGGTGATGTTATATGAACGAAAGTGACATGATAAGCATAAAAAATGTAACCAAGGTGTATGAATCCAACCAGGAGCATGCATTGATAGATGCCAGCCTCACCATTGCAAAAGGCGATATCTTCGGCATCGTAGGCAAATCCGGCGCGGGCAAGTCTACCATGCTAAAGTTGATTGGTATGTTGGAAAAGCCAACCACCGGCACGGTTGAAATTTTTGGCAAATGTGTAACAGGGGCAACAGCAGCCGAAGAAAATGCCATCAAAAAAAATATTGGCACTATATTTCAGGGATACAATCTTCTGATGCAACGCTCTGTGGCCGGCAATATCGCTTTTCCGCTAGAGCTTGCAAAATATAGCAAAACCGAAATTGCGGCACGCTGCAAGGAGCTGGCAATACTGGTTGGCCTGGAAGACAAGCTGGATGCCTATCCCGCAAGCCTTAGCGGCGGCCAAAAACAGCGCGTGGCCATTGCCCGGGCACTTGCCACAAACCCCCAAATATTGCTTTGCGACGAGCCGACAAGCGCGCTGGATAGCTTCACAACCAAAGAAATTCTGCGCCTAATACGCGATATCAACGCAAAGCTGGGTATAACCACCGTCATCATCACCCACGACATAGCCGTGGTGCGCGCCATCTGCAACAAAACCGTAGTGCTGGACGGCGGGCGCATAGTAGAAATGGGCAATACAGTCGATGTGCTGGATAATCCACAAAATGAAGCAACGAGGTTGTTATTGGATATTGATTTGTAACCGGGCGGCATGGGTCGCCCCGACGAAAGGAGCGGCTTTATGCAAAACTTGATAAACACATTAATAGACTTTAGGTTTACCCTATGGGAAGGCGTGCTGGAAACCCTGTACATGACCTTCACCTCCGTAACGCTGGCATACGCCATCGGCTTACCAATGGGCGTGCTGCTGGTTGTAACCCGCGCAGGCAATCTTTGGCCAAACAGATTTATCCATACGGTGCTTTCCAGCGTGGTAAATTCTGTGCGCTCTGTGCCTTTCATACTCCTAATAGTAATGCTAATGCCCTTTACGCGCTTTATCGTGGGCACGGCCATAGGCAGCACATCTGCTATTGTGGCCCTTGTTATAGCGGCTGCCCCATTTATAGCGCGTATGGTCGAAACCAGCCTAAACGAGCTGGATGCAGGGGTTATAGACGCGGCAAAATCCATGGGTGCTACAAATTTGCAGATAATACGCAAGGTAATGCTGCCAGAAAGCATCCCATCCCTAATACGCGGCTTTTCCATCACCACGATAATGATACTGTCCTTTTCGGCCATGGCAGGCGCTGTGGGCGCGGGCGGCCTGGGGCGCATTGCCATAAGGTATGGCTACCAGCGTTTCCAAACTGATGTGATGTTTATTACAATCATCATAATCATAGCGATAGTGGCAATATTACAATTTGTTTTTAACACATTAGCAGCAAAAATAGATAAACGATTGGTATAATCCTACATAAAATAATCTTGCATAAAAAAGGAGCGGTTTATTATGAAAAAAACATTATTGGCAATAGCAATTATTCTTGGTATCTTTATATTTGCGGCCTGTGGCGGCAATAGCGACGACAGCGTTATTCGCATTGGCGCAACAGCCAGCCCCCATGCGGAGATTTTGGCCCATGTAGCACCCATATTGGAAGAGCGCGGCTTTACGCTGGATATCACGATTTTTGATGACTTTATTTCGCCGAATTTGGCACTTGATGCCGGGGATATTGATATCAATTATTTTCAGCATACACCGTTTTTGAATAATTTTAATGCCAACCATGGCACGGATTTGGTTCCTGCATTTGGCGTACATTTTGAGCCATTGCGTGTCTACGCCGGACGTCTGGACTCGCTGGAAAACATTCCCCAGGGCAGCACCATTGCCATCCCGGATGACCCAACAAACGAGGCTCGCGCCCTGCAACTACTGGAATACCTGGGGCTTATTACATTAACACCCGGCCTGGGTCTTTCTGCCACGGCTTCTGATGTGGCCTACAATCCGCATAATCTAGAGATAATCCCACTAGAAGCCCCTATCCTGCCGCCATCCCTGCCGGATGTGGATTTTGCGGTAATAAACGGCAATTTTGCCCTGGCTGGTGGCGTGATAGATCGCGCAATTGACGGCGCGGGCGAAGCTCCGGATTCTCCTGCGGCATTACAATTTACCAATTTTTTGGTGACACGTGCCGGTTATGAAGATAATGCTGGGCTGGCCGCGCTGATAGATGCTATAAACACGCAGGAGATTCGTGATTTTATTTATCAGACATATCTGGGCCGTGTTGTACCGACCTTTTAATATTAAACTGACATAGCTTGTCCAAACATACGCCGCAATGCAGACTTTTATTAGTCTGCCTCATGAAATAATGAGGGTTGCGGCGTATTGCTATTTCCCAGGAAACCACCATGGCCGCCGAAATCGCGAAAAGACTGATAGAAAAGGCGCTTGGAAAGAGGATTAGTGGTGCGCATTTCATAAAATAATCCCAATTGTGTATGCGGCATGTTGTGCAGCATTGGTTGCGCATAAAAAGTGTCCGAAAAGGGCAGAAAAACAGCACGAAAACAATATCAACAACAGCATATGTCAGCGCGACAATCAGCACAGTCGCGGGTGAAAGCATGTCCAATAAATGTAGCGCGAAAAGCATTGCTGTAGTGATTGCGAGCCAACCAAGGGCGCAAAAAGCCGCGCCCTTGTGCATGCGCTTTGTCATCGAGTGCAACTCCCCTACCCTGCTCGCATCAACAGACGCATAGGAACAGGAAAAATGCTTGCGCGCCCCTATGGCAATGCGCCTGTTTGGAATGAGGCGAAAAAGCATTGGCACAGCCAGCGCGACCCATACAACCCAAAGAAACATGCCGCCAAAATCCAGGTCGGAAAAATACAAAACCAAAGCCCCTGTCAGCAACAGCGCGTGAAAAACAAGCTTGCATATATGCCAAATAACCATTTTGTTAATAAAAATCTCTCCTATCGGGAAAAATAATTCAACAATTTATTTTAACATAGGAGATGGTAAATATGGAAGCAAAAAATAACAACGCAAACACCGCCCTGCCGCTGATGGCAATGAAAGAAATCCCCGAAGCAAATAGCGATGCCGCGGAGATTTCTGCACTTGTAAAGGATGATGGGAGAGTGACGGGATACCAGCTTTCCAATGGCCAGGTGCTGGACAAAGAGCAGGCTGTGGCCCTGGCAAAGCAAGGTGGGATAAGGGGCGTAGGAATATCCGAGCGCGATGGCAACGAATATCTAAAATCAATACCCGATGGCACCGAGAATAACAACCTAAGCCACCTACCTACGGTTTCGTCATGATTTTAGGGAGTGGCCATTTGCATCGTTAAAGAATTTGCGTTGCTGGATTGCTTCGGGCTTTATGGCTCGTGGCTTTTGTAGTGTCATTACCCTCGCAATGACGTCTCTTGAAGAACGTCATTGCGAGGTAGGTCGCATACCCGAGCAGCAGGCAAAGCCTGCGACCAGGGGCAATGACAAATGCATAGACGGGGATATAAAGCCCGAAGCAATCAAGTGATGTTTCTATATCGACGCAATTAGCCACTCCCTGATTTTACTGCAAAATCAACTGTGCAATGCCAATGAAATACATTGATTCTCTAATCATATGATGGATAACGGCCATGGACGGCGGGTTTGCCCGCACGGCATGGCTGTTGTTAAGCAGTCCTTCCATAAAGTCCACAAACTTCTGGCTCGCATCTACGCAAACAGCAATCAAATCCAGCATCTGAGCCTTTAGCTCCGGGTCGATATTCCCTTCCGACCTAGTGACGCTTTCAATGTATTTCACGGCCTCTTCATTGAGTTTTTTCATCTCTTCGCCAATCTGCGCTAGTGCTTGTTTGTATTGTGTCTCCAAATTTGTCGTTACAATAGGTATCAAATCCGCATGCTCGGCCTCCTGATGCTTCCAAAATTCGGCCTCGTCCAATGCTCGCAAAATGTTTTGTGCGCCATAATAAAATTGCATGTTATTTCCTCCTTTTACCAATTTGCAATGAAGTTTGCCGTAATGACCCTGCCCATGGCAGAAATTAGGGCATCCCTATTTGCTAAGTTCCAATAAGAATCGCTGATGGCCTTCCAGGTGTCCTGCCCAATGATGCCATCCGCGCTTAATCCCACAAGCTGCTGGAAGACACGCACGCAGCTTTCGGTGTTTTCGCCGAAGTTGCCATCGGCTTGTATGCTAGGAATTTGATATGTTGTTGCGAGCATGCCAAGATATTGCTGCATAATGCGCACACTATCGCCACTTTCACCCAGCTTCAGCGGATTGCCGGGATAGTTCACGCTTTCAAAGGCTGCTATATATTCAACTTGCCTCTCTTCGCTAGGCAAGCTCTCATTTAGCTCTCGATTAACACCTTGCCCGGTCGCTATTGCCCTATGTTCCCGAATTATTGCATTCCAAGTGTTAAGCCCGGAGTGTCAAGTAAAAACCAAAAATATTTTTGTTCTCAACATATAAATTTCTCAAAAGCATCTCTATACTTCCAAACTATCTCTATATGTTCTGGGTTATAGACTTTAATTTTATCAACAAACTTCAATATAATCTCTCGTGTCAGCACTTGAAGTCCCGAAAACTCAACAAGTTGTTTGGCAAGCTTGTTGCTGTCATCATCTTGTGTACTGGCTTCCTTTGTTTGAATAGACAGCTCGGATGCTCTTACTTCATAAGCAGAAATCTGCTCTGTGAGTGCTTTGCTATCAGCTTGAAATTTCTCCTTCGAGATTTTGTTGCAATTATAACTCTCCCAAAGACGGATTTTGCTTAACTTGGCTTGCTCTAACAGCTTTTGGAGATTCTGAATATCCATGTGGATGGCTTGTAATGTGCTTTTGATGGGATAGACCTCTTGCTTACCTGTAGTTAGCTTAACATTTGCCAAAGCAATCTGATGTTGCAAGACTGCTAATACTGTATCAATCAAAACCCTTTCATCAATCTTTGCTGTGGTACATCCAAACTTATCAGACCGCTTGGGTG
>Ga0131853_10007350_pt1 | contig 19913 bp, 18 predicted proteins | sample TergutLab28metaG_FD_92764 | JGI IMG/M metagenome (GOLD analysis project Ga0131853, IMG submission 92764) | Labiotermes labralis P1 segment gut microbial communities from Petit-Saut dam, French Guiana - Lab288 P1 (version 2) (version 2) | ecosystem: Host-associated > Arthropoda: Insects >... | reverse complement strand
GCCAATATCTCCGTAACCATTGAACTTTGGATATAGGTGTTTTGGGTTATATCGGTATAGTTTGACCTAAGGAACACTCTCCCGAAGTTAGGTTCTTTCCTCCTGGGACACCCTGTATATATATATACCGTTTGTAAGGCCCATCCAATCTCGTATCTAGTGGGCACCGTGGGCCCTATCCCTGCAGGTGTGAAGCCGTTTGCGTATATGTAGTGCGGGTGTTACGAATGCATGGAACTATACATTCACTCCCGTATGTCTCCATGCCCGTGTTAATTAATGAAACCCAGGGAAGAGTTTGTCTTGTTTTCCCCATCATCATCATCATCATTTGGCACTACAACCCTTTGTGGGTTTTCGCCTTCTCAGCCAAGTCTCTCCAGGTTTGTTGTCCTTAGCTGTTTACTTCCAGTTTTTAACTTCCAGCTGTTGTAGTTCTAATATAGTACTAAATAGTGTACGTCAGCACAACTACTTTATTACTCAAGGTACTTACATAGGCTACATGTTTCGACTATAGATTAATCATCTTCAGGCCTATTTTTGTCATGAGTCACAAGATGCTATGCACTTTTTGGGATCCCATCGTGTTTATATCCATTGAATACATAAAATTAAATCATTTGTCTCAAAAGGTGTGGCGTGTAAATTGTGTTTACAGCAGTGGGATACATAAAATTGGATCATTTGTCTCGTAAAATGTGCTACACAAATTGTGTAATGAAACGTTAAAATATATAAAATTCTTAAAACGGCGTGTTGCTGTTCACCATTTTACAAATGTAAGTCCCGTTACCGTCTGGTTATTTTGGAGCTGTGGGATACTATATATTTACTGGTGACGTCGGAGTACGTCTTTTGTTTTAGATCTTCCGTAACATCCTCTTGCCATCGTTGTCTTGGTCTTCCTACTTGTGTAGTTCCCATAGGTTTCCAATCTAGTAGTTTCCTAGCTGGTCTCGCTTTGTCCATTCTTTGAATATGCCTCAGGCATTTGATTCTTTGTGCCTTGATGAATCTCACTATATCTGCACCTTCTATTAATTTGTCAATCTCCATGTTGTTTCCTATTCTCAATATATTGTCAGTATTGACAGGACCAACTATTTTCCTTAGTATTTGCCTTTAAAAAATGCGTAGGTTTTCATGTTTTGCTGTTAATGCCCAATTCTCTGATGAGTTCGTAACGACTGGTCTTATCATCGTTTTATATATTTTAATTTCGGTGTTTCTCGTTAGGATTTTCGATTTTATTAGTTTTGCATTGGCATAGTATGATTTGTTACCTTTTGCTATTCTTTCATCAATTTCTGTATTCATTTTATTATCTGCATTCAAAACGGAGCCCAGATAATTAAAATATTCCACTCTTTCAAAGGCAAAATTATTAATTTTTAGATGTGTTATATCTTTCATTCCCATTCTCTGTATTTGCGTATATTTAGTGTTACCTTCTTTGATGTTTGTCTTGTTTCAGTCAACAGAATTGTGGTGTGTGAAGACTAGGTAGAAAAAGGCATTACTCAACGCATATTTGTGGTGCTTGTGTTTTCTAATTCTGATTTTTGTGGGTCTTTTTTTAAAGATATTCAGTAAAACATTTTTTTTTCCGAAATCTATATCTGTTCAGGCAGTTCAGTTTGAATTGTGACACACCGAGAAGATGTACGATGAGAAGTGGATTGTCGCTGTACGATGTTTGTGACAAATGCCGTGTCTCTGCTTTGTAACTGAGTATAGTGTTTAGCGCCTGACGTTCCCACAGTGTTTCATGCGAATGATATTTAAATATGGGGGATTATGGAAGACAGTTTCACGTGCTCATCGTATTAGATTTACGTTACAGCAGGTAATTTCTACACATTTACGCTACAAGGAGGTAATTTACACCCATAACGCTTGGTAGCACATCCTGGCTATGCTTACATGCATCGCTACGTAAATTCCGCTGTACGTGGTATCGTTATATTTAATATATCAAACTGTGAAGAGCTGTAATGTGTGAGCGAACGCCGAGGTGACGCTAAGCCTTACCTTCGTGTATTTACTAATGACGGCTGCGGTAGAAAATAAACACCTCTTAACGAATTCACTGACCTGTTACGTTTTGGTTCTTCGCCTGCGCGTGTTGATTTCTCTTATTTGGTGTTCGTCGGTTCTCGGATTGTTTATCAGTGCTTTGCATCCCGTGTGGGTCTTGGGACTTTGAAGGGCGGACCGTTAAATATGATTGGGTGGTGTTGTCATTTGTAGCTCCTAGGACTCCAGGGGGAGCGGAGTGGTCATGTGATCCGAAAACCGCACCACCGTAGGGAACTACTGCAGAACTACTAAATGTTGTAGGTAAGATGATAGAACTGTAACTCGGAGCTACAGTATAACTACGAGAAGCGTAAATAAGTAATAATAATAACTCCATGTAGCAGGGCCCTTTCTGGAAAAAGTCTTCAGCTAGTCAAGAAATTCCGCACATTCCTTGTAACCCGATTTTTTATTACCGCATTCGTTAGCGGCCGCCACTGTCCCTATCCTGAGTCGGATCAATCCAGTCCATTCATCGCCAACTCACTTCTTTGAGAGCCATTTTAGTATTATCCTCCCTTCTGCCCTTACGTCTTCCAAGTGGTGTCTTTCCCTCAGGTCTCCCCACCAAACCCCTATTTGCACCTCTCCTGTCTCCCATACATGCTACACGCCCCTCCCGTCTCATTCTTCTTGATTTGATCACACGAACAATGTTGAGACAAACCATGAAGCTTTACGTCTTGACCACTTTCCCACCGTTACCTCGTGCCTTTTAGACCCATATGTTTTCCCCAGCACTACATTCTCGAACACCCTGAGCCTGTGTTCCCTCCCCTCATTGTGAGAGGAGGCGTTTTGTACCCATATAAAGCAATTTGCAAACAATAATAATTTACTTCAGTTGCAGTTTATCGTTTATAGACGTGCTAGTTTAACAGCACAAGGCCAGTTATAAAGGTAGTGCAAAATACACGAAATTAAAAGAACTAATATACAAAACACACCTACCAGCACAGGGACAATTTTAGAACCAGCACAAAATGTGCAATATTAGCAGGACTAATATACAAAACACACCTACCAGCACATAGACAATTTTAGAACTAGCACAAAATATGTAATATTAGCAGGACTAATATACAAAACGCACTTACCAGCACATAGACAATTTTAGAACTAGCACAAAATATGTAATATTAACAGGACTAATATACAAAACACACTTACCAGCACAGAGACAATTTTAGAACTAGCACAAAATATGTAATATTAACAGGACTAATATACAAAACACACTTACCAGCACAGAGACAATTTTAGAACTAGCACAGAATATGCAATATTAACAGGACTAATATACAAAACACACTTACCAGCACAGGGACAATTTTAGAACTAGCACAAAATGTGCAATATTAACAGGACTAATATACAAAACACACTTACCAGCACAGGGACATTTTTAGAACTAGCACAGAATATGCATTATTAACAGGACTAATATACAAAACACACTTACCGGCACAGGGATAATTTTAGAACTAGCTCAAAATATGCAGTATTAACAGGACTAATATACAAAACACATTTACCAGCACAGGGACAATTTTAGAACCAGCACGAAATATGCAATATTAACAGGACTAATGTACAAAACACACGTACCAGCACAGAGACAATTTTAGAACCAGCACAAAATATGCAATATTAACAGGACTAATATACATAACACACTTACCAGCACAGGGACAATTTTAGAACTAGCACAAAATGTGCAATATTAACAGGACTAATATACAAAACACACTTACCAGAACAGGGACAATTTTAGAACTAGCACAAAATGTGCAATATTAACAGGACTAATATACAAAACACACTTACCAGAACAGGGAAAATTTTAGAACTAGCACAAAATGTGCAATATTAACAGGACTAATATACAAAACACACCAGCACAGGGCCATTTTAGAAATAGTACAAAATATACAAAATTAATGACGGAATCAAATATATAAAGCGTACTTACAGGTTAGATTTACTACCAGGTCACGTGTTAGACAGTTTCTGAATTATGCGGTAAAAGTATCAGATTCTAGCGAAATCATTAAACGAGTTTGAACGCCCATTGATTGTATCGGTATCACCGTCGATGGCATTTGCCTCTGAAGCGCGTCGAGCGGAAAGACAGGTTCGACGTTTGAAGCGAACCTTAAAGAAACTAAAGTCTCTGAAATATCGTTTTGGCACCAGCAGCCAACGGTTTTCCAAAAGGGTAGGAGAATGTTTTAAACAACTAAAGACATTCGTTGAAAAATATATCTAGGTAACGTCTCTGAGTACTTAAGAGTGTGTAATTTCAAGTAATGTAGAACATTACCTTAGCTGTCGTCTAGGTGACTGAAGAAGCAATGATGACTAGGAGATATAAAGTTCCGCTTGATGCGCTCCAGCTTACACGCATCCGAAGAAGTGATATAATTCCACGCAAGAGGCACATTTCAACTTGGGTCTTATTGGAGTGCATTAATAATAATAATAAAAATAATATATACTATAATTTCATTTGGAAGTATTATAGGAGGTTGGGGTAAAAAGACAAGGGTTCCCCGAAGCTTCCAATCCGGTGGTCCGGATCATTATCCAGGTTATCCGGGGGGAATAGGGGGTTATTTTCTGACCGAAATTGGCCCGGACACTTTATGGTACCGAAGCAGTGACTTCTGGACCACCAGAGGATTACTTTGCTTTGGTACTGCTGGAGGAAATCAGGAAAATAACGTGAGAAATTCTGAGTTTGTACCCAGAGACCTTTGTAATACTAATGTAAGCGGCCCAGAACCCTGTAACGACGTACAGTTTTGAGTTTGGTGTTGCGGATTGGGGTAAAAAAATCGAAGGAAATATTTCATGAAGCAGGCATGGCATTTGTGTACGTTACTTACTGGCATTTGGGTACCCCTGGTTTTGATTTAGCGATATGGCAGCTCGTGTCTTGTGCAGACTTCTCATTAATTTATCTGTGAATTTACATAACAAAACACAAGTAGCAAATTTTGCGGTTTGCTGACCGTGCATCCTAATATAATGATAGTCTTTTTTTTTACCAACTTGATGCACGAATTCTTTATTTTAATACATTTATTGTATTCCTGTACATGCTTCGAGCACTGTTGTGCTCATCTTCAGGAGGACAATTGTATTAGTACAGCATCTGGTATCCTCACTCTCTTTAGGTGACTGTTCAGTACACAGGCTACGAGAGTCCTCTCGTAGCCTGTGTACTGAACAGTCACCTACAGACATTGACGATACCAGATGCTGTACTAATACAATTGTCCTACTGAAGATGAGCATAATAGTGCTCGAAACATGTAGAGGAATGTAATAAATGTATTAAAATAAAGAATTTGTGCATCAAGTTGGTAAAATAAAGACTATCAGAAGTAGCAAATTTACACTTATTAGCTTGTGATGTCTCGATTTCATTGTGCTCTCTATTCCACCTCTCGTTATCCTTACTGTTGGTAATGATGATTAGTGCTGCAGCGCAGTAAAGTAATTTCGGGCTTCCCCGAGTGATCCCTGTTCGTGTGTCCGCCGTTTTCATGTTCTCCGTTGCTCCGTTGTTGTTAGTCAAGCAATTCCGCTTCTTTCTTTCTTTCTTTCTTTCTTTCTCTCTCTCTCTCTTTTATTTTTATTTTGGGGGGGGGGCCCTTCATTAAAAACCCTCTGGTAGCTTCTGTAAAGAGCAGAGAAGAAGGAGACTCAGAAAGTGGCCCTTAACATTTGTACCAGTAGTTCTCCATCTGAGACCCTGGAGCGGCAAAGGAAGGGGCCACAACTTTCCCGTCGACTTGCAGTTAGAACCGCCGTTTCTCTTTTGTCGGGTCTGCATGCCCATCGAGTGACATTTGTTTGTCGAGTGTTCATTAGAGTTGTAATTCCTAGAGTTTCTTCTCTCCCTTATCACGAGTTGGAGTGGAGGGGGGGTTATCGTCTCTGTAAACCCTCCCCCCTCCCCGATTTTTTTCTCCATCCAAATGCCCGCATCTTATGTCTACACCGTCGATTTCACCGCATAAAAACCCATCTGCAGTCGAGGACCCTCATTACAACTTGGGCCCATTAAAACGAATAACGTAAACACGTAACTTGAATTTATATAACGACGCTTTGTGAACTGCGCGAAATGTGGGAAGCTGGCAGCAGTGTTGCGCTCCTGAGTGTGATGCGTCCCGTTCGAGCCTGGAAGACGCACCGATTGTGCTGATTGCGGGTGTTGTATTATTTTCTTCAGTCTTCAAACAAGTATCCTCATAGTACGTTCTGTTGGGCCACGACCGCTTCCCTGCACATTCTTTACAGTTTGTTTATTTACCAGTGAGGCTCCTGAATAACGCTGTAGAATTTACGGTGCTGATGGCGTCGGTAAATAAACGAGAAATAAATAAATGAGTAAGTAGTTAAGTAAGTAAAGTAAGTAAGGAAGTAAGTAACTTAACTAAAGCAAGTAAATAAAGTAAATAAGTAAGTAAAGTAAGTAACGTAAGTAAGTAAAGTAAGTAAATAAAGTAAGTAACGTAAGTAAAGTCAGTGAAATAAGTAAGTAAAGTAAGTAAATAAGTAAAGTAAGTGAAGTAGGTAAGTGAAGTGCAGTTCTTTACGTTATGCATCGTTTAATGGAACGTAAAATGTTCTTAAACACCTTTGAAATCCAATGGTTACTACGTATAGGCACCACCAGGTTTAGCGTTAAAAATTTCTACCTTGTTCCCATATAGTTCATGCGGATTTCTGTACAGACGAGGGTGATGTTGCCATACGGCGTTAACTGATTGCTTTTTATAACCGATACTGAGGGTGTTTACTGCGCGGTACGGACTGTATCCTGAAATTACGATTGATGTTAATTCGTCTGTACAGGCTTAATTAATTACCCAGAAAGGAACATTCTTTCCTGTTTTCAGTTTTTATACCTTTTCCTGTAGGGATAAAAAAATCAACAAAAGTGTGGCAGTAATGTACTCCCAGCTGATTGGTACTCACTGTGCCAAAAGTGACTGGAGACCGTGCATTAAATATCAGCGGCACAGAATACTAGGAGTGTTTGTGCAACTTGCAGGTGGAATGCAGTTTCGAAGTTTACTCTGTACACCGCGTCGAAATGTGACTTTTGCTATTAGTGGTGGTGGTGGTGGGGAGTGAGGGGTTGACTCGTATTTATTATTGAGTGATTACCTGAGGTAAATACGTGAATTCTGCGTACTGGCGTTGATTTATGCATTGGCATCGGAAGATACTAAACTTCGCCACCTTGTGTCATGGTAATGTAAAATAACTCACTGTTAGCTTATTTATCTTACACCCTGTATTGTTACATATTTGGTCTTGTTGTAATATCTGTTACGATTTTATGGAATGAGTCAGAAATGCCATATACAGCAGGAATTGTAACTGATTAATTAATGTACCAGAGGTTTATTGATGTATGTGATGTTTGTTAACCGTCCAGTAAAGTTTAATCTTGTACATGAAGTCTAGCGGAGTTTATAATTTTAACCCCTGATTTCCGAAAGGACATTGTTTTTTGCAAGGTTCCCCGCCCGTTTCTCCTGGTAGGAGGAACTTGTAATGGTAAAGGTAAAGCAGTCCCATTACAGGCCTGGACAGGCCCAGAGGGTTCCAGGAAGTTAAGGCTCCCAGATTTCGTGACAAGGCTCAGGATGGTGGTAGGTTGACAGCCTTACGCACCGGCCGCCTTTACCCCCAGGAAATACTCCTGGTACTCATTTCTGTTATAGGCTGAGTCGACCCCAGGGCCATAGTGCGATCGGAAGGATTTTATGTCAATGAAAAATCCACGGACACCAGCTGGGATCGAACCAGCGACCTTCAGGAGGAGCGTGTAGATGAAGATAATTATAGAGTATTAGTAAATAAACTGATCCCGTTACAGGCCCGATGTGGCCCAGAGGGTGGGTAGAGGTATAGCTTTACTCTTCCATGACCGCGGCACGCCCCTGCTGCACTTTACCCCCGGGAAAGACCCGGTACCAATTGTACAAATTACGGAGAATTGGTGGAGTAGAAGTTATATCGGAAAAGCCGAAATTTAAATTAGCATTAACCTGAAATACTCCTACTTTTTATTTCTTACCGCGCAGTAAAGACGCTTCGTCTCGGTTTTAAAAAGCGGTCAGTTAATGCTGTTTTGGGAAATAATCGCTGTTTTTATTTCAGAGGTACGTAACACCCAGATGTAGACTGTGTGAGCAGAACGTATAATTTTTTGAACGCTAAACTTGGTGGTAGATAATCTAACAAGTAGCCACTGGGCTTTAAAGAGTTAGTAGACCATTACAGTTTTACGTATGCAGTCTGGAACCTCCGTCTGTGGCTTTGCATTGAAATCTCTGACGAATATTAATGTGGAGTTCTTATAATAAAACTAACTAGATGCTCTAATTTCTCAAATTTATTTTTGGAATAAAAATCTACATGTTTCGGGCAGTTCCTCTGTCCATCATCAGGAGTTTTTTCACTATACACACAGCAATGGTATATGTCATACAGGTTTGCTGAAAGCTTGCTGTCAGCAAACCTGTATGACATATACCATTGCTGTGTGTATAGTGAAAAAACTCCTGATGATGGACAGAGGAACTGCCCGAAACATGTAGATTTTTATTCCAAAAATAAATTTGACAAATTAGGGCACCTAAGTTGGCTTAATTATAAGAATTTTTCACGATGCACGGTCACCTGAACGTCGAATTAATGTGGAGGTTGAGCTATTGTCAGGCATTGCTGACACATGGTGGTGACGTAATGATTACGTAAACAGTTGGTTGATCGAGACTGACTGTCGCCCTAAGTTCGTTCGGCCGTGTCCTTTGCGTGATCGTTGTGTGAATGTGGTTGACGGCTGTTCTTTTTCCTTCCTTTCTCTCATTCAGGTACTCCTTTTTGTTTTTTGTGCTCCGTTTTGTATCTCGCTTCCTCTTCCCGTCTTTTTTCTTATCACAGTCTTCACAAGTACGCGATATTTTTGTATGAAATTTTTTATGCGTGTTTTGAGTCTTATAATCTTGTTGCTTTCTGAAAATCTGTACAAGAACAGTACTTTTGCGTAGTAAGACTGGGAAATATAATCGGTGCTCGAAGTAGTATGTAATACTGCTTGACACAAAGGAGCCTAGATGTATGCCATTTATTCTTCTATGTGTGTTTTATAATCCTGATCAGTGGCGTACCGAGGGGGGAGGGTTTGGGGGGTTCAAACCCTCCCCCCCCCGAAATTCCGAAGGCCCTCCAAAATCGTGCATGACTCAACCCGATTGTGAAAACTGTTAAAAATTGTTGAATTTAGGACGCCAACACCCCAAGATATTCGGAAAAAAGGCAGTAAAATTCTAAAACTACCGCCGGTTCGCAATTGTTTTACATTAGCAATGATAAATAAATTGGTTGTCATCATAAATAGTCTTAACCGAAAAATTAAGAAAACTTTACTATATGAAATGAAATTTCTTGTACCAAATTACAGCTGCCTCCAGAACCCCTGACTAGGGGGGCTACCGCCCTCGGATCCCCGTTCTCTCTGTCCTGTCCTCAACTAAATTTGTTCAACACCCCCCACCCCACCCCACCCCGAACAAAATTCCTGGGTAAGCCACTGATCCTGATGATCACCCGATCGGTTTGAAAATATGCATCCACATTATATAAAAAATAATTTTGTTGTTGTGATGCTGGAAGTATTTTCGTTATAATTTATTCGCTATTATTTCGATGATTTAAGAAGCAAAATGGTTTGGATGCAGTCAGAATTCTGTGAGAGTCGCCTTTGACCCAAAATCTTAAATCTTATGACCCAGATATTAAAAGTACTTGTCTAGCACCTGTTAAAAAAGTCATCAAGTTTCCTTTGATTATTTTGTGAGTTAATTACCCATCAGAAAGACCCGCAACCGAAGATTGGGTCGTGGCTCTCGTTTAGGCAGTACCTGACCTTTACTCAAGTTTACGGCTCTCTCTCTCTTCTTTCTATAAACGAGTATGTTTCCACGCGGTTGTGAAGAGTGGTACAGTATGGGCGCATTGGAAGGTACGTCTGGGTCGGTATTGCATTACCAACCTTCGCGTAAAACATTCCTCTTGATGGCAGTAGCGTGTATTGCATGTTGTAGTTCTGTCAGGTTTGAATTTCGTAATACAGGCGCCCTTGCCAATCATCTCAGTTGCCTGATTTTGGGTAGCGTTTGACGAAATTTGGTTTTAGCAGTTTCCCGTTCTAATTACAGCGGGCTTTATGGTTGTGTCGCACACGGTTCGAAAGCTTTGATTCATCAGGTATAAAAAAAATGTAGGCGAATGCAGGAAGTCGTATAATTTAAATTAGCAGTCTTTTTGATGTTGAAACCTCGGTTTACCGCACCCTTAAAACTGTGAATGTTGACCGACGAGAAATGGTGCATATTTAAATGGGAAACCTCTGCATTAGGCCTATAATTTGGATATTATGCCACAACCTGAAATGCATTGATAATTTGCTTTATTTCGTCATTATATATTCCCACGGTAATTCATTGCAAAATGTGGCTCGTAATCCACGGTTGATAGATGATGTCCAAATGATATTTTTTCTTTCTTACTGAATATGTTAACATTACAATGGAATATAACACGCATTTTCAGAGTGAATGGAAATTACCGTTAATTAGTACGAGTTTTTTAAAATGTGTTTGATGAAGTAGTTCGAGCCGTGTAAAAAATCTGGGTCCCATACATAGGTATTGTGTGGCATGTTCATTTATATGATGATTATATAGAGATCCCATTTCAATATGACTGTTAGTGTCTGATGACCGGACGGACAAATATCTGATTTAAAACGGGCGGGAATTATACCTATATTTATTTACTCTCTGTGAATCGGTCCTCAGTGTAATTCCTTGTACGTTGTATGCGGTATGACCCCTATTGATTCACTTTTTGAGTTCCCTTTCTTCTGTTTTTCTTTACTTTATGTTTCGTCCCCAAGTTTATTTGAGAAATTTAACAAAATGTGAGTACTTAGCGTTATTGTAGAGTGCTGAGCTCCTGTGATTTCTTGTTTAGCTCCACTGTTTATTTACACGTAGAACATCAAAAAATTTCCGGAATTTGTTGGTACAATTTACAGGAATTCGCTGGTATAATTTACGTGAATTGCTGCTGTGAATAAATGAATGTGTATTGATATCCTTCGTCGCCTTAGGGATGCGATCAGAAGGAATTACCCCGAAAAATGGAGAACCAACATTTTATATCTCCTTCACGACAATGCTCCGGCGCACCGGTCGGTATTGTTCAAGGATCTCTTAACAAAGAACAGTGTGACAACACTGGAGCATCCTCCATACTCTCCTGACTTGGCTCAGCTGATTTTTACCTCTTCCATCGATTAAAATCGGCATTGAAAGGTCGGCGCTTTTGTGATGTCACTGACATAGTTAAGAATGCGACGGAAGAGCTGAAAAGTCTTTCACGAATGGCTTCCAGAAATGATTACAGCACCTTTACAGTCGCTGGCAGAAGCGTATAGACTATTTTGATGTAAATATAGCTTAAAATGATTGTAAAGTTTTGTTTTTCCGGGAACATTGTGAAGCTGCCACGTGTATGATGGACTTCAATATTGTTAAGTTCTGTAGCTTCTGCGATGACTAGATACAGTAGAATCCTGTGGGGGCTGAGCGTTAAGTGGTCAACCCGGACCGACGTTTCGGAAGTTGACTTCGCTGTATTATATCAAAACAACGACGATACATACTGAAGCAGTCTGTGAAACGCTGGTCTGCCATATGTACCTGACATGGCTTTCAGCCTGAGAGGATTTTATCGAGACATTAATATTTCTTTATGTTGCATGTACCTTATATTTTGTGACTGTTGTACGTTTTATCACTACCTGATGTTGTAACTTATACTTTCATCAGAAACAGTATGCAATTACCGGAACATTTGTCCAACCGAACAGACGACCAGTACAAGCAGTCCGCCGTTGTATGTAGAGGCTAGGTGAAATGTGATGGCACGCGCGCAGAAACCATATTTCGTTTTTCGGCGAAACGGACTAGTCAATTTAAATCGGCGGGGGCATCAGTTCAGTCGACTGCTGGCAGCCGAGGTGTGCGCATCAGCGGTAGTAATGCTGGATACACCATGTTCCGAGGTAGTGTGAAAGGTACTGGCTACACACTCCATTCGCAAGTTCCCCCTTCACTTCCCCTCCCGTACGTCACCGTGTGCCATCACATTTCAACGGGAGTCTACCCAACTTTTTCCACAGTGGTGCCACGCGGGAAAGTATACATACAGGCTGTACAGACCCACCCCCCACCCCCACCCCCCCGACTTGGGAGTTTCAAGTTACGCAATTTAAGTCTGTTGCATTCGTACAAAATAAAGAGACGAAAATGAAGGCAGAAGAGCACTGCTGGGCGATAACATAACAGGCGACGGGGCGGTCATGTTGCAGGCGGTCAGGTTCCATTGTCTTGGAGCCTGGATTTCAGCTGGTCTCCCCTGTACATACATACGAAGTCGACCACGTGTATACTCATTATTAAGTGGGCCATCCCCGTCGTGTAAGATACAATTTTGAATGAATATAGATAAGTCAGACACAACTAAAAATGAGTAAAGCACCGATTCCTCAAAGCATCGTCTCATTACTAAGACTCCACATGGATGCCGCTCTTTACTATGATGAGTAAACAATTCTACATAATACCTCATGGATTTTTCATTGACATAAAATCCTTCCGGTCGCACTATGGCCCTGGGGTCGACTCAGTCTCTAACAGAAATGAGTACCAGGATAATTTCCTGGGGGTAAATGCGGCCGGTGCGTAAGGCTGACATCCTACCACTATCCTGTGCCGTTGTCACGAAATCTGGGAACCTTAACTTCCTATAACCCTCTGGGACCCCCCATGCCTGTAACAGGACTGCTTTACCTCTACATAATACCTCATACGCAAATCCTAATACATTATCCTTTCCTATGTACATTACTAGATTTTAGAATATTTTATAACCATTCACATGCACACTATTTTCAATTTTAAATGAACATTTTAACCACACATTCGCCATCAGTGAATTACGCTGCAAATAAGATACAAAAAATTAATCCCAAAACACATTAGTTACGTTTTATAATATATTTTTACTGTATTCACACTATTCAATGTTGAGAGAAAAGATATTATTAGCTTTTAGACAAAAACGATATCTCGTTGAATAATAGTAAGCCTTTACATGCATCATATTATACATCGTGTAGTTTCCTCGGTAAAGACGACCCGATGATGGCCTAGTGAAGAGAGCCGAAACATGTAGTCACTTGTAAAAAAATAAATTATACATGCTCTAGTTGTGTCTGACTTATCTATATTCATTAAAACATGTATACTCTTTTGTGATCTACACAAAATACGACTTGCGCCGGCCCTTCCGGAACGTAAGTACGAATACTGCACTGCGTACGTCGGGGAGAGTCTGTGCGTGACCTACAGAGACGTTTCCTTGGGTTCGAGAGACGTGGGAGAGCACGTGGGAGACTTCGTTGTAGACTTCGTTGTAGACTGGGCGATTATGTCAGTGACTTGTGCGGGGGGAAAAGTGTCTGTACGTGTGTGTGCGCGCGCGCGCTCAAATGAGAGTTCACTGTTTGGGCTTGTCTAAACACGATAAGGGTCATATTTGGGTCTCATTAAAATTTGGCAAATTCATATACCAACTCCGCGGTTACAGACTTTTCTACGAGGACGATAGTGGTGCATGTACGTATTATCACTGTGGTGTTTTTTGGAGCCTTCGCCGAGACCTTTGAATATAGACGTTTGCATTTCATCCTTATCTGATAATATTTTACACCAGAGTGGTTCCTATATCGACCACCTCCGCTTTTTTGCTCTCGCATTTTTTTGGGGGGGAGGAGGGGGGGCGTTCGTGTGATTTCAAATCCAACAGATTTTTCTTCTAAACAGCAAGTACCGACTGGTATTTGTAACAGAGACGCGGTGTGTTCTCTTTGTGTTCGTGTGACGTAGAAACCGAAATTTTGTATAGCAGATTATTTCAGCGAGAGGCTTATTAGAAGAACTCCGTATTGTGAAGTAGCCCACGGCCACTTAAAAGCCAAACATTTTGCGGTCTCTTGCCTTGACAAATGTCTTCAACCACTCGAAGCAGAGTAATCCCTGCAATTGATGAAACGCCGTGTAAGACTCCCACAACATCAGCTCGTGATATTACACACAATAAACCAGACATACCAGACAATTACATGCCCACGCAGCTTTATTTGCGTCATAGCAGTTTCAGGTTGCCATTTCAGCGTTAATAAATATTTTATTTGCTCCAGTAATTCGCTGATTACTGACATGCCTCTTTCATTATTAAAAAAATTCATTTAGCATAGAATATGAGATGAATAGGTCTGGTGAATCAGCATAATGATGAGTTTGATAATGGAAGCCTCAAAACTGACCAACCAGAGGGCGGATGGTTGCTGAATGCAGGAGCGATTTAGCCACTAAGTTTATCCCCACGGTAGGAAAGTCTGGAGATATTTGTGGACCTTACGTCTGGAACGATGAAGCGAATATTGTTTGTTTATTGGGAATAAATTAACATACGATTATCTGCTGAATTTGTTTAGAATTCCGGTCGGACTCGGGGGGGGGGGGGAAGACTGGCTCCTCCGGGGGGGGAGGGGATTGAATGAAAGTGGGGAATAATATATAAAATGCGTTTTTTGAAAAAAATTATTTTGTTAAATTGGGTACTGGCTTGGACTGTTTCGCAGGGTTCGGTGGGCCAGCTCTTGAAAAAGGCTCGATATCTGCGTGTTTTCTGAAACCGTTCAATTTCCTGACCATCTGAGTGTCAGCCGTTCCAAGAAGGTGTAAAGGAATTAATCAGCGGCACTGGTTGCACGATCTGGCCCCGTCTCAGTCGTTGCGGGCATCTTTATTTGTGTGAAAATTGACCGATCGTCATGTGTAATGTAAGTTGTATGTAATTCTAATGTGCGTCATCCCCGTTGTGTTAGTACAATAGTAAGGAGCTTGGTGTATTAATACTTAAGTCGAACACAACTATATTTGCCTCTTAGTATTACAGGAGGATTATAACAACGACATGTTTCGGCCCTGTATGTGGGCCATCTTCGGGTTGTTACTGGACTTTCGGATCAGTTATACAGGAATGCGTGGAGAGTTCTTGGGGGAGTTCTGGGGGAGGGGGGGGGACGGGTCGAGATCTCGTTATACCGGTGGGTACCATGGTCCCGGGTTTTATCAGGCGGACTATCAGTGGTAGTCCGCCACTTAGTAATTTATACGGTTTGCCACCTTTATTTCTGTATTACTGTAAACTCACACTCTATTTCATTTTGGCGACATACATTGTGTGTGTTTTGCGATCGTTGTAATGTGGGCTGTTTTGCCTGTATTCTACCCATAATTCGTGTTAATTCTTTTTCATATATTTAAAGTTCTTGTGTAAATAACTCGCTACCTGCTTGGGCCATATGCTGTGAAAATGTGCCTGGACTTGTCACAGTTTTATGTATTTGGGTTTTCCAACCTGATATGCTGTTAATACCGTTATGATGGACGGCACGGTTTTATTCACCCCTGGTGCATTACATGCCGAACACAATTTCCCCAGCGGCCTTGAGTTTCTTTATACAAAATATAGTGCCGAATCCCGTACCGCTTTGTAATAACTGAAAGTCCATTCTTTGAAGGTGGAATACCCCTCCGGCACGTCACTTGCTCATCTGTCGGACTTCTGCCGACTCAAAAAGACTTGTGTATTTTTATATGTATAAAAAAAAAGGATGAGTAAGACGCTCAATTTTCTGGTCCGTCTCGTTTCAAAGCGACATTGCTTGCTTTGAGGTGAAGGGGGGGACGCAGGAGAATGCAGTAAAGACTGTTTTTAGAACCACACCGGCTCCCAAGGGTGTCTCTGTCATGATACGGACGTACGAACACTGCGCGCTAGAAAACAGGCTTCACTGTGCATCAGCTGTACCGAGATGGCTGCAGGAAGGGAAACAGGAAGTGACGTCAGAACTAGTGTCACCGTGATGGTAGAGACTGAAGTAGTTAATACGAAATGTCTTCACTGGACACACCTTTTTCTTAAGTCGATACCCACCTACACACACTGCAAAACATACCCCAATACTCTCTGCTAATATCTTCCTTATGACCAGCCTCGTAGTCTAGTGGTCAGTCACTGACTACTAATCATGAGGTCCCGGGTTCGATTCCCGGCTCTACCGTGGGAATTTTCCCTGAAGAGGAGGATTCCCGCGGTGACCATGGTCTGGGTAGGTTGGTAGAATTTAGATTTAAGGGCCCTCCTGGAACTACATTCTCCTATATCACCACTCACATCATCGGGACAACGTAACTGCGCCTCATGAGCGTCCCAACCTTAGAAGTCAGTTACACTCCTGCCATGCCCAGGATTGGAGGACCACGAAGTCCACAAGGACATGTGGCATTGGGCCAAAAAAAAAAATCTTCCATATTCGACATGACCGAACTGCAAGAGGTGCCTGATCGGTGTCCGTTTCCTGAATGCAGGAGATTAATATGGCCGGTCTGGACACCATGCCGAACGCCCCTGGCAGGGAGTTGAACCCCTGTCATATGACGCAAACCATTCAACTGAACCTCCCGTACCGCGACTAAAACTTCTAAGACAAAGTATGAATTATGTAGGTGTTTGTTGAAGTAATAGCGAGAAAGGAAATAAAAAGGGCTGTAGGTTTCAGATGGTGTGATCACCTGACAGAGGTGTGAGGTGGCAATGGGACGTTGGCTGCACTTTTTTCTCATAATAGCCATCGTCTAAGAGAGCTGGAGATGCCCTCCGTTGATCAGATGGTCATTCACATCCTCGCTTTGTGTGGGATCAGTATGTTTATTGGTGGTCAAAAGAAGCCGCCATTCTGTCGTAACTGAACTATACGAGGGCACTCTCACCCTCACGCTTTATGCCTATTAACGTACATTTTAATATTATCGTACCTAAATTGCTATCTTCCCTCCCTGTATTTCTATAGAGATTCAGTACTCTTTTGTTCATCCATGCGAGCCACATGCTCTCCTGCTCACGTTCCTTGATTTCAATTCGTGTCTATAAATAGAGTGGTATCTCATTCGGTAAAGTGACTGACTACGGGCTGGACGATCCGGGATGGAATCCCGGTGGGGACGAGATTTTCCACCCGTCCAGACCGGCTCTGGGGCCCACCCAGACTTCTGTAAAATGGGTACAGGGTCTTTACCGTTGGCAAAGTGCGGCCGGGGCGTGCTACTGACCACTCACCCCCTTCTAGTGCCGCGGTCATGGAAGAGTAGAGCTATAGCTCTACTCACCCTCTGGGCCACACCGGGCCTGTAACGGGAAAACTTTACCTTTATCTATAAATACAGTGACTTATGAATCTCCTCATTATATGATTTTCCGTATCGTGTTGTTACTTCGCGTCTGTTATATCCGAATGCGCTTCTTGTTCCCATCGTCTTCCGTAGATATCCCTAGCTTAAAATGACATAGCATAGGATTGTATGTGCTTAAGAATTATTTAAATACATTTTATGGAGTGTAAGTTGTTATCTCAAAGTTTAGGGTTATATTTATGTTTTTGATTCAGGGCCATCTGAAGTGGCGCCCTGCGACTTTATGGTCACGTTTAGGACATGGCATTGACAGCAACATAGCCACGTTTTTCGTTTCATGTTCATTTGAAAGCTACAGATTTTTGAGAGGGTAAAAGACGTGTAATTTCGTCTCTTTACGATGGACATAACATTGAATATTCAAAGGGGGTTGAAATGTGCGTCCGTGTAATATTTACAGAGACTCAGATAGTGGGAGTGTTTTGTACTGGGAGTGTTAGCGAAGGTGCGTCGGTATTTGTTGTTGTTGTTGTTAGCTGCATAGTACAGAAATAAGCGTAATTTGTGAAAATAAAGACAATAAAAACTTGCAGAGCTAAGTTAAGTTTGAGTTACATTACATTTCATTAACCTGTAGACGTGCAGTCGGAAGTTACCTGTTTCGAATCACGTTTGGGTAATCGCCTAGAAAAATTCGATATGCACCCCAAAATTTTGTCGTCACCGCGAAGTTAGAGGTAGAGCCCTTCGCATAAGGTATGCCGATCGATTCACCATCTTGCACTCCTCTACGACATCCAGTTTCGTTATATATATTTTGCCCTTTTTCTTAGTCGACTGTACTGTATGGTTTTAATCAGATAAGGCCATAGTTAGAAGACGGCTGATTTGTAGAGCCTGACGCCTTTTGGTTTCTACGTCTTACATCAGAAGGTGGTTACCTTCATGAACATGTCTGCGAGAATCGCGTCTCTCAATGTCCATATTAATTGCGTACTAAGAACAGTGTATGGCCTGTGTGTGTGCTCGCGCTGGTCGCGGTAGGGCAGACTTGTGCTGCGCCTACGATTCACATTCTCTCGAGACCCAGTCGTGAAAAGTTCTTTATTATTATTATTATTCTCAAATAAATAAATGCCGAGATTCGGCCACGACATTTCAGATCTCAATTCGTCATCCATAATCTCTGTACGGTATGTAACATTAGCAGCTGATACTGTGTCTCTGTATGGTTTATATAAGAGTGCTGTTAGTCGATCAGACTATACATCGTTGGAGGATAGAATAATTAATGAATACCGATTTTTAAGCAGCTGCTGGAAGACATCAAGGGACAGAGCTGACACTTGAATTTGAACTGGAAAGCACCTAGATCGCTCTGTCTGAAGAATTCGCTGTAGAAGAGGCTATGGACCTGTCACAAGGCAGACTGCAAAATGAATGAATGAATGAATGAATTAATTAATTAATGATTTGTAATGGTAGTAGAAGGGGAGCCGGGATAGTGTAGTCGGTGTAGTGACAAGGACCGTGGTTCGATTACCGGTTGGGTAAAGAGATTTTTTCGTCTCCGCACCGACAAACCGGCCCTGTGCCTCACACATCGTTCTCCCGAGATGGTTACATGGAGTCACTTCCCCGGTGGTAAAGCAGCGAGGCCCTGAAGCTTACAACTTACCTCCTGTTAGTGCAGTTGAAAACAAGTGGAGCTCTGTCTCCGCTCCTCCTCTGTGTAATCATGGCGTGGACAGGAGGAAGAAGTATTTGTGCTTCAAATAATGAGGCAGTAAGTGGTAATGGACTCATTTGAGGTGTGCTGCGGATTTGCAGGTGGTGGACTGAAGAAGGCACGGGAGATGGTCAGGACGGTTGGTCTCCGAGCCGAAATCTTAACCCAAATACAAATCAACAGTGCTAACCAGACACGTTCGGCCATTTTCATCAAACAATCGCAAAGGGCATTTGGGGGGGGGGAGTAGCTGTGGGGTATGCAGATGCAGTGTTCTGTGTTTTAATGAGGGCTACAATTGTTACTTTGTTACTGCTCACGTAATTCCACCCCCCTCCCAGGTGTCAGTATATTTCGAACACCAGGTAGTGCTGTTTTTCGTGTTTTGAAACCGCACGGACCACCGCAGCAACGTGTAGCTGCAGCCCCCTAGTGGGAGTGCATGTGTACCGCCAATACGCCTTGTTTTTATGGACCACAAGTTGCGTGCTGCAACACTGAACTACCGGTGCGACTGCGCCGAACTTCAGCATTGTGAGCGTAGACTCCAGTTGAACTGTGATGGCACACGGTGACGCACGGGAGGGGAAGTGAAGGGGAAACTGGCGAATGGAGTGGGTAGCCAGTACCCTTCACACTACCTCGGAACATGGTGTATCCAGCATTACTACCGCTGATGC
>Ga0131853_10007347_pt1 | contig 19916 bp, 13 predicted proteins | sample TergutLab28metaG_FD_92764 | JGI IMG/M metagenome (GOLD analysis project Ga0131853, IMG submission 92764) | Labiotermes labralis P1 segment gut microbial communities from Petit-Saut dam, French Guiana - Lab288 P1 (version 2) (version 2) | ecosystem: Host-associated > Arthropoda: Insects >... | reverse complement strand
GCTATTTGAATGAAAAAAGTAGCGGCTCCAGGTCTAGAAAACAGAGATTAACGGCTGTGGGGACCCGTTGCGCTGACCACGTGACACCCCTCTATCCGCAAAAGTTGGCACTAACTTCGCCGAATGGCGGCGGCCGCTCTGTCGGTATAGTTCGCGTGCGGGCTAAGGCCATGGAGTTAAGACATTTTATTAAAAACTTCGGTATTACGCATGTCATTAAGGTTACAACCATTCGTGCTTGCTATGTACCCATCACTGACTTTCATGTTCCTTTACTTCTCATAAAATTGTGGTACTCCACATACAATTCCATGTTTATACCCAGATGGCAAATCTTCCTCTGTCACTGTTGAACCTTAAGTCAAATGACAGTGAACATATAACAGTGATGGATGGAAAAACACATTACTTACATGTCAGATCTGTCTCACAGCAACAAAGATACAATGTGTTACTTCAGGGTCATAACACCATGTAGTCTGACAGCTACACAGCAGTCAAAAGAATATACTGCCTATATTTCCTACCCTGAATATGGAGTACTCAGAATCCAAAAGACCTACATATTAATTACAGTGAAAACTTGTTAATTTAGACTGTCAAACTAGAAATACCATACATATTTGAAGTATGTGATATATCTCAGCACTTAACACAGAATTCTGTGTGTTTCTTCATACAGTTATTTCAAAATATGCTTAATCTATAGGTCAAGGCTATACCACAACCCTTCGATTACCGAAGTTGAACAATTCAAAACACAGAATAATTCTAACAGTCTGGAATCCAATCATCTGGCATAAAAACTGGCAGGGAAGCTGCAGCAGCTGAACCAAATGACACAACAGCAGAACTGAGTCATCTCATCACCATCTAATATTACCTCAGTCCACCAATTTTCATTGTTACAAACAAATGTCCTTCTATTTTCTTGACTGTTTTCAACCAGAATTATGAATATTTTTACCCATCTGATTGTAATAATGGTATCAAATATAAATGAAGGAGATAGTAGCATATGTGTGACAAAATGTTCCTGATAATTTCGACTGACAGAAACCCATTGCAGTACATTATTTTCTTTACAATTTGTACATACGTCTTTTTATAACAATGAGCACCCCTGGAACATTGGTCCATTCAGTCTTACTTAAAAAATAATGAACTAAGATCAAGGTTTGACAAATGTGAAGTAATCTTCTGGCTTGTGTTATGCCATAAGCTGTAATACACAGTGGGCATTAAAAAAAATATGAGGAGATTTTTCAGTTACCCAGTTAACTAAAAATGACAGCATACAACATAACATCAGGATTTTAACCAACCACATAATTGATGAGTGAACACTGAAAACTTTTATAACTTGAAGCCCTATTTTTGGTTCCAGTCACTTCAGATTAATATTTTACTGCATCTGCATGTATTCGCTTCACACACCTGCTTAATACAAAGATGACAGACACAGAAAACAGATCAAAAGGGAGGAAAAAAAAGAGGACAAGGATTAAATTATTATGAAATTAAATTCACAATGTTCAACCAGATTAGCAAAAGGGTAAACTGCTTTTACTGCTTTCATATTTCAGTATAAGGAGAGTAATGATGTCACAACAATACTTTCAGCTACAATGTGACATTACAAGGAAGTTATCACTCATGGTCAACAGAAGTATTTATTACACTTTATCAGAAGATAATATGGCTACATGTTTCGACTACTCAGTTACGCCTAAAATACAAGAAATTGAAATTACATCTGCAAGTGCATTTCTGTGTGGGTAGAAAGATCTCAGTCTTTGGGTGTTACAATATACTGTACACGCCAATAAAATATATTAAAATATTACGATGTGTATGCCACTGTGAAATGTTAAAATCAGTCAACTACATAATAAATAATGCATTAGCAAAATAGTGTCAGTGTTTGAAAGGGTGCTGTCTACTGGTTTCCTTAATGTATTTTAATGGCCGCTTATTGAGTGAAATATGCAATCATATTATCCTCTTATATAACATAATAAATAGTTGTGTTGACAGTGAGTGAAAACTTCCTTGCAATATATAAAAACACAACAGGACATCAAAGGTGAAAATTACAATATGACACTTACTTCCATTAAGACTAGCTTCTACAAATGTTCGAATACAACGAACACAGTTCTCAAAGTTGTAAGGCGTGATGTGAGCAACATCCCTGATGAGAAATGCCAGACTCTCACAGCATTTCACCAAACCAAATGGATCATGGTGTAACAACTCCCGGTCATGCACTATACTGAACTGATTGACTGGCAATGGATGAATGGTTAACGGCTGTATATCTCCCTCACGGCCTACCTGTAAGGCAAACAATCTGATTATTCTGTTGTATATGACATCATATGTGGCACAAGTACCTCCCAGCTTACATGATTTTTATTTACACTGATTTCTTGCTGTGATCTCACACAACTTCCCTTCTATGTTGCAGTGAAAACCACGAAACAGTGCATCTGTCTAAAAAATATGAATATGGTTTATAAACAGCCAAAATGAATGGTAATATTAACCTGAATTGTGTAGCCTGCAGTACAAATTCAATGCATTAAAACCTACAGAATAACAAAAGATTTCAGTTATGTGATTTTCTGTTATGAAATCACTCTTGTCAGTGGAACTCTCATTTCTCTCAGGGAAAGCCTGTAACAAAATTTCAGTCTCACTGGTAAAAAATCTTGAACGGTAGCACTGTTTCTTTTGAAAACATAACCTAACTAGTTTCTTATCATGTGGAACTCTCCTCAAAACTGACCAGTTGGAGGACTGAGAAGATAGAATAATAATATTCAAAGGCATTTCAGGTTTTTAAGATAAAAGAGTTTGTGAAATAAATGATAGATAAATACAGGTATATGTTATACACACAACATTTTTTTTTTAACAAAGAACTGAGTACAACAGACCAGGGGCTACCATCAACTGCTGTGCGGCAATGCAAAAATGAGCGGGTTTGTAGCTTCTATGAGCAAGTTCCACATTCAACTGGACATCCCGTTTATGGGTAACGTCAAGAGGATTCTACATTATATTGAGTAACTGACCACTGGAGCCACCAAGAACTAAATCGAGAAACTAAACAAGGAAGATGCACAAAAGACAGTATGGAAAAAAATGAACAATGGTGTATAAGGAGAACTTGTGTAAACACAAACACCATCATAGAACATTTCATTTTAAAATGATCCACTTTTATAGAAGTGGGAATGGACAAGGACAACCAAGTGACCAACAATACATCAGTTACAGATCAAGCAAATACAAACTTATGGCAACATTTAAAAAGTGAACTCAATTACAAATGACATCTACTCAATTTTCTAGATATACAGGGTAAAATTTATGACTACTAAGCTCCTGAATGTTGTCCACCATATGTATCACTCCAAACAGCACAGGAAGTAACATGTTTTGGGAATCACTATCTGTCTGTCTGCAGGTAGAAAGGTAGAGAGGCACCTACTCTGCTGGGTCCCCTATAAAAAGAAATTCTCAATTCATGTCATTTGAGGTTTTCACAGCACTGTTGATGCAGATTACAACTTTCTGAGATGATACGCCATGTTCAATGGCAATTCATTACTGACATTTCATGGTCACCTTTCATATCCACCTTCAGGGTAGTCCTTTTTGATTTAATTTCCATTTTTCTCTTGAATGGCCCTAATGAGTATGTGCTTCACAATCTTTCTAGCTGCAAACATAAATCCTTTCGCTAGAACACCGTGTTCTGTTCTAAATGCCAGATTAATCACAAAAATTCTGAAGACAAGGAATTCTAAATGTAACACACCACTGTAAGCACCCTGTAGAATAGTGTACATTTTAAAACTAGCAGATAATGACCTATGCAATATCTGAGGATCTCACAACAGTGCTGCCAAAGATTAGTCTTCTGACATTTTGGCCATGTCAGTTGGTAAATTACTACCAACTTATATACTTTACTCCCAACTCCACTCCTGCCAGCTACAACTTAAATGAAGCATTCCTGGTTTAGTCAATATAACACTTCATCCTCCTGCCGTTCTTATGTGCACAATGTAAGAAGTAAAGTCAAAGCACGCACGCATGCATGTGCGTGCGCGCACACACGCGCGCATGCATATACTATATATATATATATATATATAAACAGTTCTCTCTCAAGCAGAGAATCTTACATAAATATAACATGTGGGTAAGATAGAAAGTATCTGTAAAGATGATTTTTTAAATTTCCTTTGTATTATTGTGAATGCTAGTACACATATAAACTCCCAGCATTGCTGTGAAGTTCAGATGTTGAATTGCAACTGTAGTATTATCATCGCATAGTTAATATGAATGCTCCACTTTCCATCTGCACCAAAGAAGAGCAACATTATATGATAATATTTTTTGGCATGAGGTGTGTCAGGAGCAGAAATCACTTGTATACTTTCAGCGACACAAAGTCACTGGGGATTGATGCTGATCCACCAGCAACAGCCAGAAATTAACCAACAGAGTATGACAGAGTGACACAGCACTGAACTCAATTACAATGAGACACTCTAGGACCAGTCAAAACCAGCCATCTGAATAAAATGCCAACAAATGGTAATGAATGGTGTTGCAATGTCACATGACAATGCCCAACCATGCACTACCACCCACACCATTGACACCCACCAGTAAATGAACTTCAGGGGTTTGCAGCATTCTGCATACAGTCATGAGCCGGCCTCTTCAGATTATCATGTTTGGTTCACTCAGGAATGCTTAAAGAGGACACCAATTTACTAATAACCAATAAGTGGAAGAAGCAGTGCGTGCATGACTTCTTAGCCAACCAAAAACGTTTTCTTCTGAGGGCATCCACAAACTTGTGGTCCTGTAGACTAACTACATTGAAAAAAATGGTGGTTATGTAAAAAAAAATGATGTTATTGAACAGACTTAAATAATGCTGTATTATTCTAAAATAACAGATTCCAAATACTTCTGTCTCACCCACAAATATAGGATACAGCATGTGTACCCTTAACCTTTAAATGAAAGGGTTGGTACTTAAATTTTAGCAACTGGCTTACGAAAAATATATTACTTGAAAGCAAAAAGAAGTAAGTATGAAATAAACTGCATTTTGTAGAAAATAAAACAGAGATCATGCAGCATATCTTAAATATGCATTACATTTCTGTGTTGCCTAGATATGTACCTATACTGAATTTCTATGGAAGTTTTTTTAACATGTGTTTGCATATGTCAATGTTGGTTGTTTTAAGATTCACTAAAGTCATTTTCTTCTCACATAATTACTTAGTATAAGTGCCTAAAATATATTCAAGGTCTATAGGAATATGGGCATTAGAATGAATGAAAATATATAAGACACATGATAAATAACATTTTGAACATGATTTAATCATGTTCACAACACATAATAGGACTAAAAAGTCTTATAGGGAAATTCAACGTGGGCTTTGCTGATACTCGTATAATACAAATGCTACACATACATCACATTTTCGAGTCTGTCAAAACATTAACACTCACACTTGTTGTTGTTGTTGTTGTTATTTACTTTAATAATGTAAAACATTATAACTTCTACAGGCTAATGAAAATAATAAATTACTAAGTTCCTTTTATACATTGTATACTTACACATAGATTACTAGCAATTCAGCCATCAATGAGAAGTACAGGTATGTAAATCAGAGTTGTTTAATGTGTATATTGCTCTTAAACTTATGTGTACAACTGACAATAAAAGATTCCTAGAATCAAATAAACATAAATTTAAGTATGGCATTACAAGGGTGTGTACACAATGAACACTGATCATGGCACAGAACACTAAAAAGCATATGTTAAAAACAGAGGTAATGTATGTAGACTGTAACACTGAGGTGTGTTCGCTTAACAATTGTTGCTGTGGAAAAGCAATATGTATAACTACTCTGAGCATGAGTCTGTAGCCATAGTTATCCAGCACGCAAAATGCATGGACCATACCGACATCTGTGGCTTGTTCAGTTATACCATATTTTTCCACATTATTTCATAAATGGCACCATATTTGGAAAAAAGTACTTAATATGAAACGTGTGTTTTGTCTTCCTATATAACTTTTGTCTGACACATTTCTCATTCTACGAAGAATTCAGTGAGAAACTATCATAAATGTTCACAGGTCATCATGCAAAGTGCCCATTATTCTTCCCATATTTTAATGAACTTAAATTTTCTTGACAGATTTCTGAAAAATATTCAAATATTAAATTTCATGAAAACTGTCCAGTGGGAGCTGAGTTGTTCCATGCAGTTGGACAGAGAGACAGACAGACATGAAGAAGCTAGTAGTCACTTTTCTCAATTTTGCCTTAAAAAGGTTACACCACCACCCAACTCACAACTTTCTAATTACAACCATTTCAACTAAATCTCTAGGTCGCAGAGAAGTGCAGGATGTAATGTACAGGCACAAGCGTTCAGAAATAGGGAAAACTCCTGTGTCGAGTTTTACAATTTTTGAGCGTGCAGGTGGTATGACTTGGTCATTTTGCTTTGTAAAAACTCTCTTTTATCACAAACTTTGAAACGAGTCTGAGAAGACTTGATCATACACTCTCCTTGTTAGGTGAATCAATCTGCAAATGACAATGACACAGCATGAAGACTGTTGTCATATAATGGAAAATAAAAAGGATAATAAAAAAATTATAAATTTAATAAGAAAGAAGTACAAACTTTAAAAAGTATTTTGCAAGCCATATATAAAAAGAAACTGTGAAAATGAGAAGTGAACCCACAATATTCTCATTACAAATCTGCCACCTTAACACCCAGGTGAAGCACAGCTACCACAAAACACACACAATGTTAATGGTACAATACAGAGAATTCTCTCTTGATTTTGTCTGTAACTCTGAATGCTGAACTCATAATACTTGGTGATTTTTTGCCCGGAATTCTTTTTCCTCTCATAGTCTGAAAAGAATTATGGAGGACTCAATCATGGAGACCACTTGTGAGGATAATCTACATACAAATGTAACACACTAAGAAGAAGACTACACTGTTGCACTGAAGTGACAGATCACATATCATTAGAGGAAACAACAGATTCCATGTACAGAACTGAAGCCTACATTCCTATTATAATTTATATGTATACATTGTGTGTGTGTGTGTGTGTGTGTGTTTGTGCGTGCGTGCGTGTATGCACACATGTTGTACTTGTATTGCTCTAACCTCAAAATTTTAACCCTGTCAAAATATTCTGCACTTGTTGACTTACAAACAATATTTCACAAACAATTTGTAGGTATATTCACAACCGATTTGCCTACCTATCTATCTCCTTACCTAGAGCTTGAGTAATAGATTCAAGACTTCCAACTAGCTGGAATCTTTCAGTGTTCATGTCCTACTAACATCAACATGATTAATGAAATTATATACCATATACCACAGTTGACAATATATTCTTACATACACTATACTCAGTATCTCTGATAACTCACTATTAAAATGTGCAGAAAACAGAATTATACAAATTGTATGGACCGGTTTTTAAAAGCAATTATATTCCAAGATATTTGCTCTTTCATACATATGAATGCTGTGTTTAAAACAAAAGAATATTCATTCAATCATGGCCTTCTTTCATAACGAGTGTTTGCCTGTTTCCTTGCCTGGCATACAAAGTGCATCTTTCCTACACAGCACTACACTGTCATGTGTGGCCTGTCTGGATGTACAATATTTTCCACATTTTTTTCATAAATGGCATCATTTTTCACAAAAAGTTATGGAGCATAATATATGTTTTCATTTTTCCTACAATTTTTGTCTGAAACATTTCTCATTATAAAAAAAATTCAGCAGGATATCATAAATGTATAAACGTCTTCAAACAAAAGTACCCAATATTCTTGTCAGATTTTAATGAACCTTTATCTTTCTCAACAGATTTTCAAAAAATACTCAAAACCATCATCAATATCCCTTCAGTTGGAGCCAAGTTGTTACATGCAGGTAGGCAGATATAAACATGACATAGCTAATAGCTGAATGCACCTAAAAAGCATAAATACATTTGGTAAATTGTGGACAAATTTCATTGTGATAAAACAAATGTGTTAAAAATTTCAATGAAATCTGATAGACAACACAATGTAATAAGCATGGTTCCATACTATACATGTACATGACTCACACATGTATATTTTTATATATACAGAAAAAATGTAAGACAACATTAAAAAAATGTGGTTAAGTGCTGACAGGCAGCAGTGCCTCAACCAATATATGTGTATTCCATCCTTGTCTAGGGGAGTGCTAACCGTCTCTCCTTTCGTACAACACAAAGTAAACCTTCACTCATTTACATATATATATTGATCAACCCTACAACGTAATACCTGTAGAATATACCAACAAAATTGCTAACAAAGAATTTTTGTGAAATACCTCACTAACACACTTTATATGGCTGTAATATATGAATTTTTCCCCACTAAACAGTCACATTTCAGTGCTCAAATTCAAACCTATTACCATTCTGATTTCACATTGACTCTTACCACAACAGGGCAGACACTTCAGAGATTTGTTCTCTGAAAATGTGTCTCTCAGAATATGACCAGAACTTACATTAAATCACATCCCCAACTGATACAAACACGGGCAAAGATTTGTCTTCAATACTGTTCCAGAGAAGACTACTACTTTTCTATCATAGTTTTCTAAGTGAGAAACTTGGATCCTTTTTGCGCGTAAATACCATCATATCCTATACCACTGCCCCACACTTAGCAGCATTAAGTAAAGACCAAGCTTTTTAAGGACAAATATCCTCTCAAGAAGGATGTGTACTACCAGAAACAAGCTGTCAATGCCTTTACCACACATACACACACACACACACACACACACACATCACAAATAAAAAATGTTTCATCATCTGATTTTTATCTGGTTTTAAATCTTCCAGTTTTACAGGAATGGCACCCATGCATTAATACTGAAACATGTAAGTTTCAACTACCCTGACCAGAGAAGCACTTTTCAATCATTCATCTTTTCGACTTTTGTCTCTCATCTGTGCTTCAAATAAAAATTAAAACACACTTCTGTGACAGAATCAGTTCCCATTCTCAGGCAAAAGGTTACAGGAAACATAAATTCAGCTATTCTAAACTGCTGGGCAACTTACATCCCATGATGAACAAAGTCCAGAGAGTGAATAATTTCAAACATAACACACCATCATTAGAATACTACAGAAGTGGATTAGAGGCATGCTGCTGTCATATGAGGCACAGTCCACAAAGGTTAAGACTGTGTGATATCAAGTAAGTACTGGAAAAGTAGCCACCTTTTTAATTTTCTTTTCTGTCATCTTCCTCATTTGTAAGACCTTCCCTTGCTCACAATGGCTCCTAACTCTCAATATAACCTAGTGGAAACATGGAATGACTCACCAATATCCAACCCCCACCACTGTTTGGGGACAGTTCAGGGCTTGTTGGTCTTGATGCCAAGCTACTGTGCTGCCTTACGGTCACCCTGCTTAGCTCAGAGTCAGACGTGTAACCTCGTTCATTATCCAAACCACTGTCGTCCTCATTAGGCACATCACCATCTGATTTTGCAGCTATGCAAAAATAAATGCGAGATATTCTGGCATCATACTGACTTTGTGTCATATTACTATTGCCCTTGACATTCATCTGCATATTTATACCATTCTGTAAATGTACAGTGCCAGTACAAATGGTTCATATATACTATACTGACTCTAACCCTTGGATTTCCTGTACTGCACTTCCCTTCCAAAATCAACTAAAAGCAAAACCCATGATCTCTTCAATTCTCAACAAGCTGCTGTCACCTACTACATCTAGATGGCACTGTGCTAGCAGTGGACAAGGTTGTGACCTCCAGAACAAATTTAGCAAAGTCAGAATAAAAATATCAGTAAATGTGCATGGCAATTCTCTACATGGTGTCAGGGTGCACTTTCCAGATACATTCAACAGTTGCTCATGGCATTAAATTACCAATCAGCATGACAGTTGGTCTGACATCTTTCTCATTGATTTCCTGTTGTGATACATGTACAGCGGAAAGAAAGGAGAGACCGTCAGTCACAACTTAACAACTGATACAGAATTTAAGTTGCGACTGATGGTATATCCTTCCCTTCTACAGTTGGTCTGACATTATTTAGGCATAGAAATGAGAATTTTTCATGTCCCTCTTGTTTGCTACGACAGCAAGTTACAACTCAATATCCGACCATCTACTTCAGCTGTCTATACATATAAAACATGTAACTATAAACTTGACAGTTCTTAACTGCCATCTATTTTTGGTAGGCAGACTTCCTGTGCACATAACACAACAAACTTCTGTAGCCAGCACAACCATAATCCTTATCGAAATTAAGCAACTCACTACATGTTTCTTCTTCCTTTGGTCATCATCATCAGGTAAATTTTCATCTGTAAGAAATATAGGTACACAAATACCACAAGTTCAACTTCATCTTCAGATCCTTGGTTTTCACAACATATACTTCAAAATTTATTAAAAGGTTAACTGACAGTATAAGAATCAAACAAATATAAATATTCTTGGTTGTGTCATATAATTCTCGTTTGTATTAGCACCGATATAGCAGCAACCCTGTTTGGATATCAGGAAGTAGTCTACAGTGTTTTATACCTGAATTGAATGTGAATACTTCATCTGTCTTCTTTATTCCTGATGCTATATATTTTATTTGGGTTCAACATAACTGCATGTCTTGTTAAGTCCCATTTTACAGCTTCTAATGGTATGTTTTTGTGGTTTTTCATCTGTTGTATGAAACAGACACACACCCTACATACATGGAGAAACAGTAATGTCATCTCACCATCATTATGGAAGCTATTTAGTCACACCACACAGATAAAAACTTCCAATTTAATAATCACCTTATTTAAATTTATACTTTAAATTTACCTGTTAGCTCTTCAATGGCCACTTTAGTGCACTTAACAGACCTTTAATTCTTCACATGCTGCCAGCCTCAGTCCAGAACACATTTAAGAACTTTAGAAATTCCAATCCCCTCCATCTTGGGCAATGGCTGGAATTTAAACTCCTGCATCACTGAGAGGTTAATATATTCCAAAATATATACTGTAAAAACCGGGATCCCAAGGAAAAGTTCACATTACAGGATTGGCATACCTTTATTTACTTTTGATGAAGACCTGCATGATGATGGGTGAAGGGGTCAAAACATATAGTAAGTTATTTAGATTTTAATAAAGATTAGGCTGTACTGGCCCAAAACGTTTCATGGATTCATTATATACACTTGAATGGGGCACAAATGGATGTCAATATTAAGGACTTACTCTGGATGTAAGATTTGCGGTTTTCAGAGAGGTGTTCAAAAATATTCATGTGTTCTGGGATATGACACTGTGTCAACAGGTAACTGTTGACACACTTTACTCCCACGACTGAGTTTTGGTCAACACAAAATTTTTCAGCATTATAAGAGGCTGGATCAAAAAACATTCACAAGAGAAGACTCTAGTGTGCTTGGTTGTTATGATGCAATGAATACACCTCCATTGTGCACTGTCTGTTTCATCTATTGAAATCTTGCCTTTGATTTGTAGGTACAGTAAACTTGCTTTGTGATTCACCTACATATTGGGGTGCTGATACGTCCTTAGTTCAACCAGGAAGGAAACAAGCTCGGAAGCACGTCAGGAATGTGCATGATTTCAACAAAATCGAGAAGCAAGCTGTCATCAAGTTTCTTTTCCTGGAAGGCAAGGCACTGAAGGAAATTCACACCATTCTGACAGAAACATTAGCTTGTTTCCTTCCTGGTCAGGCTAAGGACTTATCAGCACCCCTGTATTTCCTGTCTGGCACAACACTACAGTCAACTGACTACCAATCACTAAGTTGAAAGACTGCAACAGGTACTGCAACAAACCTTGATTGCTTCTGTCTTTGCTGTTATCACCCACAACTCTGGGAGGATGTGCCCCAGCACCAACACACTCCAACAAAGTAAAAATGATGGACCAGTCTGTGTCTGAGTGAATGTTTGCTGCACTGGTTTTGAGAAGCTCATACAATCCATATGCAACCTGGCGAGACACTCGGAACAATGTTGCAGATTTAAGTAGCAGCAGCATACGTAGTGACTGCAATACCTAAAAGAATATGAAGATGTTGAAGAACAACAGATACAACAAGAGTAAACAAATGCTCTTGATGCAGTCTCATTGCAGGCAGTATTGAGACTATGGAGATGTGGGATTCAATGCCAAGTAAAGAGTGGGAAATGGACATGTACAGGATTTTAAACGGCAATAAGAATACTACTCAACATAAAAAGAGTATGAAGTACATCTGAAATGAAAATACTATGTGAGAATTTACAGACCATGAAATGTATAATTTATTGCACATCCTTTGCATGGAAGAAGATATCGATCAAATGTCCACTATTCTGTTGGAGACACTCTTGATCGTGGCTGACAACACTAGACATTGCTTGATGACACATGTCAGCTGGAATGTCAGTAATGGCTTAGAAGAGGGATGCTCAGAAAGTAATGTCCCTTATTTTTCTTCTCAGTAAATATTTATTCCTAAATCATGAAAATTACACATTATGAAGAGTGATGCTTTTACTCCAGACCCTCTGTTTCCACAAGTATCTGTTCACTTCTACAGCCTTGCACCAATGAGAAACAAGTGTGTGTATGCCTTGTCAGTACCATGCCTTGTCCTGTTCACATAGCCAAGTTGTCATCATGTGAATCACACTATCAGTCTCAAACTTCACACTGCAGATTTTGTATTCAGAGCTCCTAATAAGCAGAAATCTGAGGATGCTACATTGAGGCTGTAGGGTAATACAGTCAAACCACATTCTGTGATGGCTTCCCAAGTCTACAAACATGTGTGTGGCCCGGCAATGTCTTGATGAAGCAAGATTTCTGTTGGATTCTAGTGACGCTGAATTCATGTGAAACAATTCCTGAGTTCTGTCAGTGTCCTGATGTATGCATTGGAGTTGACTGTCTCCCACTGAAGCATCGCATTCACAAGAATCACACCTTCACAGTGCCAGAAGAGAGTGATCATGACCTCACCTGGTGACGGAGACTTTTTCAATTTTTTTGCCCTGGGAGAATGGGGATGGTGCCATTCCATGGATTGTGTGTCTGACCCCAGTCCAAATGATGGATCCACGTTTCATCTGTTGTAATAAGCCAGGTTCAAAACATGCCAATGACTCCAAATAAATAAATTTTCTGGGTTTTTTGTTCAACTGTGAGGCTCTGAAAAACCCATCTCATTCACACCTTCAAATATCCAAGATCTCAAAATGGTGCGACTAACACTGCCTTTGCTGACTGAAAGATGGAATGCCAGTTGTCAGGTTGTGATTCATCAGTCATCACAAATGATGGTATCAGCATGCTGCAGAATTTCAGGACTAGCAGCTGTGACAAGACAGCCTCAGTGAGGCATAGCATGGAACTCTGTTTTTCCTGTTTCGGAAGCCATCACTCTTTTTGCCCAGCAACCAACAGTCCTTCTGTCAATCATAGCACTTTCATACAGATTTATATGGTGTTCATGGATGTTTCTGATTCTTTTTCAGCAACAAGAACTTCTCTCACAGAGCTTTTTTTGTACCACACACTGACTGACTACATTGTGAGGTGCAGCTGCAGTGGTGCTATCAGAAATCATCAGAGCTTCATACATAAATTCTAGAAACTTCAAATCTGTTTCAACTAAAATCTCACATGCATAGCTTCATTAATGGCCAAGAAAGTAATACGGTCCATTACTTTCTGGGTAACCTAGGTACTTTCCTGTAATTAAAACAAACTGGCTGATTGATTTCCAAACACGATGCCCTAAAACCCCCCTAAAAATAATCAGGGGGTGTCAAATCTCATGATCTGGCTGAAAACACAACATTGCCAAACCTTCATAGAAGGCAACTTAAGAACAGGTTTCTCAGGACTGCCAAGCTGATATGGGCTGTGCGAGGTGTTGAGGCATCTTGCTGAATCCATGCAACCTCTACAAACTGCAGTTGTGCCATTTAACAACACAAGAATGCACACCACACTTCAGCACCCCACTCAGCATTGGTCACTGTCATGGATCCTGTCATCTGTTAAAAAGTATGGTCCAAGAATACCTTGTGCAGAAACAACAAAACATACTGTGACCTTCTCAATGTGTAATCATTTTTCATGGAGCGCACACTGATTGGTGGCAGACTGGTATTGACAGTTTTCTTTACTAACACTAACACAAAGCTATTAAAGAACTTTGTCACTCATAATGAAGTGATCCATACAAGCAGCCTTCAACTCCAGTAACAGGCAGAAAATCATACATGGAAATTTCTGTCATTAATTGTGAGTCTCTGTATAACTAACAGTTTGCATGGATGAAACTTCAGATACATAGGCAATAAGCACTGTACTGTAGTCCAGGAGATGCCCAATGCCTGTGCCAGCTTCCATGATGACTGCTGCAGACTTTTCACAAAGGCTACATGCAATGCATTCATAACCTCCAGTGTTCTTGCAGTTCTTGATGGTCTTGTCACAGACCAAACCTGTATCCTATCATTGTCATACACATTTCCATACTGACTTACTGAACAGTGCTTCCCTACACCCAAACTCCCTGTGTAAGCTGCAATGACTCTGTAATACAAATATCAATTCAGTGAATAAATCTACCACTTTCACATTCTTCTTAATACTCCAATGCTCCATGCTAAACTAACCTCCACATACTACTCTACACATCAGGTATGACACTCACACCCCCATCTACCATGCTATTTTATTCTGGCAGAGTAACATTAAATTTTCAAGAAACCTGTTACCTACATCTTCAGGGGAGACAAGGTGTTCCCTATAGATGGTAGTAACATGTTCCTTCAAAACACAGTATCTATCCCCAAACTAAATGGCTTCACATACTGGAAGACTTTAGGTTTATATGTGTCCATAAAGAACATAGCTTCTTGCAAGCAGATTACCATAAAATTCACCGATTTTACACAATCCCAGGTCAAATCCACCCCATCACATCAAATGTTGGAGTCAATATGACAGCACCTCTCTTTTGTATTTAGGGCATTCTTTTTCAAGTGTTCATCTACATATCAGTCATCCTTATGTTTCTGTGTTCTTTCTCAGTTCCTCCACAGGCAAAGGCAAAGGCACTACACCAAATTAGGCCATGATCAGTTCCTCTACTCCTGGGAATGAAAATCCAAAACCTTTATTCTTACATAACTTATATTGTACTTAAACTTTTCAGAATGTAACAATATAAAAGTTTCTGAACTTTATAACAGCATATTTACTTTCCCATAAAGTTCATCAAAAATATCACTTGCATATGCAGCTATGCTTGTATGTTTGTGTTGTTAAAATGGTTATCACCTACTCATTGGCATACACACAGCCTGCAAATCTCAGACACAGTCTTGTCTCACATACACATATGAACAGCAATAACTTTTACTGACATATCCTGATCCGCAATCACAAGACTTGTAATACAATGAAACCTCTATCCACTGTTTCTGATGGGACAACACAAAAGACACAAAAATGCAAGGTTTAAAATTCAGGAAACAATAGTTGTAGGAAGGTTTTAAAAGTGTCATATTTGTAGGTCCATAATGAACGAACAGTAACTGTGCCCCACCAATGGATGCCAATTGCCACCAAATTTATGAATTACTGCCACATTACAACTGAAAGCTGAGTGTCACACCTTCACTCTCTACATTATCTGACACCCCTTGCTGTGGTCTGTGTACATGAACAGATGGGAGGAGTATCATACATTCCCATACTGTAGTATGTTATATTTAAATGGATAAATATATATAAACAAACAAAATACACTAATGTAATACAAACAGCTTATTACATTTCAAATTCCTTGGACACATACACCATACTGATCCAAAGGATACTATGTACACAGTTAAGAATGCAACCTTGTAAGACCCCTCTCCTCTCACATCCAGTTGGAATAAAGTTGGAAATAAATGGCATGGAAAAGTATTAACATTACATATTCCTCTAGGAAAAGAAAAGGGCTGTACTGGGCACGGTTTAGAACAGTTCTTATTCAATTATCAGAAGGCAATGAAACATTTCTATTCTGCTCAATGATTGGTGGCAACACCATACTCCAACTGTGTGACATGGTTCCTGCCATTTCAGTTGAGTTGTTTGTTTTGTAAAATGGATGATGTGTTTTGGCAGCTCATGCATTAATTTGTTTTGTACAAATGCACCTTTTTCTGTGTGCTGTTCATCATCCCAGAACTTCTTTATGGACTGCTGGTAATTATTGTTAATGTTCTCCCTTAATGTAAGTACAGAGCATAAGAACATATCAACTTCCAACTCTTAATCCTGTTTTTTGTAAAATGAGGTCAGTTGGTCCAGATTCGAACAAGGTTTATGGGGCATGTAAGAACATGTTTAGTACTCTCCCTTCATTTACATTCAGCTTATTCATTTGTATTTGTAGATGGAACAGTAACTTCTAATACTAACAAATGCGACATTTTTAGATACTAAGCTTATGGAATTATATCTTAAATTTTACATAAACTTTTAATATACTCCTAAAGAAATATTTAAATATCACTACAGTCTTTTATAAAATATTTCTATTTGCTTTTAGGGTTATATAGTGCAAACATACAAAAGAGAGAAATAAAAGAATGTAAACAAAAGAAGCATGGCTGTAGAGGCTGTCCTGGATGGGATGACACTGAGAAAGGCTACTGATTTATTTGGAGTAAAATTCAGTACCTTGTTCTATCACATAAAAAAGCAGAAAACTCACAACAGAAAAGAGACTTGTTATCAAAGCATACCATTAATCAAGCATTCACTACAAAGGAAGAAGATATGCTCAAGAAATACATAACCAAATACAAGTAATGCATCGAAAATGGAAAATATTAAGACACACTCAAACGCTCAAGAGTGAAGTAAAGACTGAATTATATTGGATCCATCAGTTAGCTTCGGATAAGCCAAGAAACTCGACTGCTGTCCACATAAATGGCAAGAAGCAGGAATGCAGGATTCAAGTGGGTTGAATATCTCATGAAATGGCACATTCATCTTTCTATAAGTTTCAACCAAAAGAATGACACACACTTCCAGAATTACTATAAGAAATTTCTTGTAAAGTTCTAATTCATTGGCAATCAGGTCTACAACCTTGTTGAAATTAGTGTAACAAATGTTGTTCAAACACCACACACTGTGGCCCAGACAGGAGTCCAGCAAACTGGACATGCGTTATCTGCTAAGAGAGACCCATTGATAAGTCTGAATTATCAACAGTACAACAGTATTGCCAAACACTGGCAGAGTCTCTGCCAAACCAACTGCTGTGAGAATGGGTAAGGTTTCTTTCACTGTGTCCATAACCTACATGGGATAAGATTTCTGTCCCTCAACCCTTTCACTTTACTCATGTCCCTCCAGTCATGTCAGCTTAAAAATGAATTGTGAGAATCAGATGTTTGGAAATCCAGTTTGTCATTTGTGTTCACAAATTTATGCTTTTACTTCAGTACAGAAACCTGCAACTGTTGGCTATGTTGTGGGCACTTCTTGCCCACAGAAATTTAATTAAGCTTAACTTGCAAGTGCAGAGACAAATAAAAAATTAGAAGTCTTTAGTTAGAGGCTAGACTGGAAGGAAGCAACATCTGGGCACCAAGGTGTACTAAGTTTGTAAAAAACAACAAGGCACCAATATATGAAATGATATTATGAGGCACCTGAGCAGTTTCTCATGCTCTCCAAACTCCTAGTCCACGCTTCTGACCCTCCCAATGCACGCACAAGGGTTGAAAGGAGAAGTCAGTCTTTCTAAACCCACTGTTGTGGGTGTAGAAAGAAATGTTCTACTACCTATTTTTTGTTTTCCATTGTGCTAGAATGCATGATGTACTAGAGATCAAAGCATTAAAAGCAAGTCTTTGTTTGGCAAACTGCCCAGAAAGTGGCAGGTCTTTTATTTGTAAAGATGAACAACACTCACTGTAGCAAAGTAGATACAATTCAGGTACTTCTCAACAACCACAAGAGCCACTCTACCCTTGATGATATTTTAGTGTAGAAAGAATGGCACTGTAATGTGTACCTTCCCTCTTGTACAATATTTTCACTGAGTTTGGTATCCCCATGAAACTGATAAGGCTAATATAATAAAATGTGTCTGAATGAAACCCATAGCAGAGTCCGAGTAAGCAAGCATTTGTCTTATATATTTCATATTAAGAATGACTTGAAACAAGGAGATGCTTCATCACCATTGCTTTTCAACTTTGCTTTAAAGAATGCCATTAGGAACATTCAGGTAAACCAGGTTGACTTGAAATTAAATGATACACATCAGCTCTTCGTTTATGCTGATGATAACATATTGAGTGGAAGCATACACGCTATAAAGAAAGCACAGAAGCTTTAGTAGTTGCTAGTAAGAAGCATTCTTCTTACTAGCAACTAGCATAAAATGCTTATAAAAGTAAGTACATACTTATGTCTCGAGAACAGTAAACAGGATGAAGTCACAACATAAAGATCGATAATAGTTCCTTTGGAAGGGTGAGTTCAAATATTTGAAAACAACCTCAATGAATCAAGCTTCTATTCAGGAAGGAATTAACCCTTTGGCGCCGAACAACATATATATATATGTCGTGCAGTCAGCCCTTTAAATGGCCGAATGGCCATTAAAGTGGATGGAGGGGTAGGGATTTAATTCCGGCGCCAAAGGGTTAAGAATGCTTGCTATCATTCAGTGCAGAATCTTTTGTCTTACAGTTTGCTACACAAAAATATAAAGATTGAGAAATATATAACCATAATTTTGGCTGTTGTTTTGTATGGGTTTGAAACTTGGTCACTCACAGTGAGTGAGAAATGTAGGCTGAGGGTGTTTCAGAATAAGGTGTTGAAGAAAATATATGGGCCTAACAGGGACGAGGTGACAGGGTAGTGGAGAAAACTATATAATGTGGAGCTGAATGATCTGTACTCCCCAACAAATATTATTTGAGTGATCAAATTGAGAAGAATAAGATGAATGAGGCATGCAGCAGGTATAGGGGAGAGAAGAAGTGTATACAGGGTTTTGGTGGCAAACCCTGAGGGAAACAGATGACATGGAAGACCCAGGCATAGATGGGAGGATAATATTAAGATGGATCTTCAGGAAGTGGGATGAGAGGACATGGACAATAGTGATCTGGTTCAGGATAGGGACAGGTGGTGGGCACTTGTAAAGTGGTAATGAACCTCTGCAAGGAATTTCATGAATAGGTGAGAACCAGTTGGCTTCTCAAGAAGGACTCTGCTCTGTGAAGTACGTAAATAAGTAAGATGTACCTTCCCACCTCACTGCACTCACTGACTCCATCCACTAGATGAAGCAGTGAGGCGGCCATTCAAAACCAGAGAAATAAAGACACAGAGCAGCTAACTGTTGCATACTCCAGGAAAAGACCGTGTCAATATACAACCTTCCTGGTATTACCAGAGATACATCTGACCTGTCATTTACTCGAGCAAACATAACAGACAGCTCCAAGAAAATATGAGGGGGTGGGGGCCTTTTGACAACACTGTGTTTACCAATTAATTTTGGAAGTTCTGCCATGAGCAACAGGCCGGGGGGGGGGGGGGGGGGAAAAAAAAAAAACAAATCTTTGGCCGGTTCCCCCGAAAAAAAATATAAAAAATGTTTAAAAAAAACCCCCTAACAAAAAGGGGCCTTCTCTCTTTTTTTTC
>Ga0131853_10007346_pt1 | contig 19917 bp, 18 predicted proteins | sample TergutLab28metaG_FD_92764 | JGI IMG/M metagenome (GOLD analysis project Ga0131853, IMG submission 92764) | Labiotermes labralis P1 segment gut microbial communities from Petit-Saut dam, French Guiana - Lab288 P1 (version 2) (version 2) | ecosystem: Host-associated > Arthropoda: Insects >... | reverse complement strand
GTGCGCGCGGCATACGATCTGCGCAGGAGTAAACAAGCGATGGAATAGGAGACAATGATGAAGCAAAACATCGTGTTCGCGGTGCTGAGCGTGCTGCTGCGTGGCGCTGTTCGCATTGTGTCTGTGCTGTTAACACTCACCGGCGTTTGCGGCACCGTGCACGTGATGCATGATTTGCGCCGCAGTGAATGAACACAAGTATAAACAAAAAAACACAAAATTTAGGAGAAACTATCATGAATCAACAAAACAAAGCTGGCTTGAAAAACCGAATCATCCTATTTGCAGTGCTCGGTGTGCTGTTTCACGGCGGCTGGGCAACCTTGGCGTTTTTCTTTTTGACCGACGGCGTTGGCGTTTGGGCATATCTGGAGATAATCTTGGGCGCAGTGTTTGTGACCGCTGCGATTGCGGGTGCCGTTGTGCTCATGCGCCGCATCGAAGAAACAAACGTGGAAGTCCACGCGGATGGTCTGCGCGGCACGGTGATGGGCCGGGTGTCCATCTTCGCGCTTGTGTTTTGGATCACCGGTTGGCGGCAAATTAAGCTGGTACAAATTGACCTGCCTTTCAACCAAATCCGCAAAGTGACGGCGAAAAGCGATGGGCTGATGATCACCACCACGCAACCGCGCCACAAGGGCTTCAAGTGCTTGATGAATAAAGAATCCGCCGAAGCCATGGCACAGCAGATTAACGCCAGAAGATAATCACAAGGGCGGGGAGTTAAACTCCTCGCTCATTTTTTTCGCAAAGCCTTGACCTACCGCGCCGTCCATGCTATAATAACATGGATAACTTATATTGTATAGGAGGCTACTATGGCACACTTTAAATTTTCGGCCTTTGCAGACGAAGCCTGCAACACCCTAGATGGACAAATCGCGGCATGCAAGGCAAACGGCTTGGCCGCCATTGAGCTGCGCGGCGTAGACGGCAACAACATCAGCGACATCACCGTGGACGAAGCAAAGGCCATCAAGAAAAAACTAGATGCCGCTGGCGTTGGCGTGGCCAGCATCGGCAGCAAATATGGCAAGTGCGGCTTCGACTTCGACGACTTCAAGCAAACCGTTGAAGTGGCCAAAGTGCTTGAGGCTGAGTACATCCGCATGTTCAGCTTCTATGACATGCCCAAAGATGAAGTGTTCGCCACCGTCAAGCAAATGGCTGACTACGCACAACAGCATGATATTTTGTGCTGCCATGAAAACGAAAAAGGCATCTTTGGCGACAAACCTGAACCATGCAAAGCACTGCTTGACCACTGCGAGGGCGCGTTGGGCTGCGTGTTCGACTTCGCCAACTTCATGGAATGCGGCGTGGATCCCATGGCGGCCTATGAAATGCTCAAGCCTTACATCACTTACTTTCACATCAAAGACCACGACGGCAGCCACGTGTGCTGCGCGGGCGACGGCAAGGGCCAAATCGCCGAAATTCTTGCGGACTTTGATGCCAGCACATTCCGCTCAGTTTGGCTGAGTGCAGAACCTCACCTGAAAACCTTTGAAGGCCTCAGCAACTTTGACCGCGAAAGCGAAGAAAAACTGCAAGGCCGCAAGCTCTATGCCAGCAATGAAGAAAGCTTTGCGGCGGCTTGCAGTGCAATGCACCGCGTGGCACAAGCGGCACAGCCGGTGCAGCTGGGCATTATCGGTTTTGGTGGCATGGGTAGCACGCACGCACGGCATTGGCTGGGCGGACAGTGGAAACACAGCCGTATTACCGCTGTAGCAGACATTGATCCCGACCGCCTTGAGCTGGCACAAGAACTCATTCCCGGCGTGGCGGTGTTTGATAGCGCTGACGCACTCATCGCCAGCGGCAGCTGCAACGCTGTGCTCATTGCCACTCCGCACTATGATCACCCGCCCATGGCCATTGCTGCGCTGCAAGCTGGGCTGCATGTGCTAACCGAAAAACCCGCAGGCGTGTATACCAAACAAGTGCGCGAAATGAACGACGCCGCTGCCAAGTCGGATAAAATCTTTGCCATCATGTATAACCAGCGCAGCAAGCCGCTGCACCAACAAATGCGCGACATCGTGCAAAGCGGCAAATACGGCGAACTGCGGCGCTTCATCTGGATTATCAACAACTGGTACCGCACACAAGCTTACTACAACAGCGGCGGCTGGCGTGCCACTTGGGCCGGTGAAGGCGGCGGCGTGCTCATTAACCAATGCCCCCACCAGCTGGACTTGTGGCAGTGGATAACCGGCATGCCCTGCAACATTCGCGCATTTTGCCATGAAGGCAAGTGGCACGACATTGAAGTGGAAGACGACGCCACCATCTATGCTGACTATCCCAACGGCGCCACGGGTGTATTCATCACCACCACAGGTGATGCCGCAGGCACCAACCGTTTGGAAATCAACCTAGACAAAGCCAAGTTGGTGCTCGAGCACAACGTGCTAACCGTCACTGAGTTTGAAGGCAGCACGCAGGAGCACATCAACACTTGCCCGGCAGGTTTCGGTAGTCTCAAAAGCACCTCGCACACCATTGAAAACACAGGCACCGAGGTGGGTGAGCACAGCATGATATTCAACGGCTTTGCTGCGGCCATTGTGACTGGCGACTGCAGCCACCTGCTTGCCCGCGGCGAAGAAGGCATCAACGGTCTGAGTATCTCCAACGCGGCGCACTTGTCGCACTGGCTGGGCCGCGATGTTGCCCTGCCGGTGGACGAAGAGCTGTTCTACGCCGAGCTGCAAAAGAAAATCGCGGGCAGCCAAGCCAAGAAGGAAGTGGCCAAAGATGTGCAGATGGACTTGAGCCAGAGTTATACTTAGATATACTTGTACCCGAAGTCCGATAGAAATCCCGGGCGGCGTAATCGCCGCCCCTACAGCTTGTGCAGGAGGTATCTTATGCAAAAAACCAAACGTTGCGTTGCGTTAGCGTTGGCCTTTTTTTTTCTTTGCGCCACCGCCCTGCTGCTCACCGGCTGTCGCCACGACGACGGCACCGGCAAAACCTTCCTGTTTCCGCTAGATACCATGCCACAGCGGCTTGACCCCGCCGTGGCACAAACACCCAACGAACTGTTGGTGGTGAATAACATCTTCGAGGGCCTAGTTCGCGTAGACGCCGAAGGAGAGATAATCCCTGGCGCGGCCTATGTGTGGAATATGCTGCCCGACGGGTTGACCTACATCTTTCACTTGCGGCAAGATACCCATTGGTTTTTGGGCACACAAGCACGCGCCATGCTGGGCCTAGAAGCCGACGATGAATGGGATTCCCAAGTAACAGCCCATGACTTTGCCTTTGGCATCGCGCGTGCGCTGAATCCCGCAACCCGCGCCCCGCAAGCTGATCTTCTCACGAACATCGCCGACATTCACGTGGCGAACCGCTACACGTTGCGCCTCACGCTGCATGAGCCGGACGACGCCTTTTTGCATGCCCTAGCAAGCAGCGCCGCCATGCCGGTGAATCAAGAGTTTTTCGAAGCCACGCGCGGGCGCTTTGGCCTTGGCGTGCGCTATATGCTCAGCAATGGACCATTTTATATCAGCCTGTGGGAAAGCAGCCGCCTGCGGCTTGTGCAACACGCGGGCTATGTGGGCCATGACATTGTTGCGCCCGCCACGGTGAATCTGCTGGTGCAAACCAACCCAAACCATCGCTTGAATAACCTAGGCGGCGAAGGCGGCTGGGACGTCGCCTTTGTGTCGGCAGCATGGGAGGCGCGCGTGCCCGATAGCGCACAAGTCACGCGGCTGCACAACGCCACACAAGTGCTGCAATTTAACCACGAAAATATCTACCTGCGCCAAGCCTTGGCTGCCGTGCTGACCGAGCAAAACTTCGGCAACGCCATAGGATTGCTGCCGCAGGGCTTGCATGCCGGTGCCGCGCCGCAACTCACCCGCCAACCTGCACAGGAATACTTCGCCCGGGCCGACATCACTCGCGAGCAACTGCGTTTTATCGTCACGGCCGAACAAGAGGCTACGGCCCGCAGCATGGTGCAGGCTTGGCAAGTCGCCTTTGGCCTAGATGTTGTGGTAACTATCGAGGTTCTTGAGGACGAAGACCTGCAAGCGCGCAAAGCACGTGGGCAGTTTGATCTTACCTTCGCCACGTTGTATGCCCACGAGAATTCAGCGCATCGCGTGTTGCAAAGCTGGGCCGCACTGCTCTATGACAACGAAGACAGCGAGTTGATCATCGAAAACACCCCGCAAAGCCTGCGCGATGCCCAGGTGCATTTGCTCACACAGGCCATTGTGTTGCCCATGCAGCCGCAGCACAGCCTGTTTGTGGTCGCCGAGGGTGTCTCGGGTTTTTCGACCAGCGCTGTTGGGGATAACGTATTTTTCGGCGCCATGCGCAAATAGCGCATCAACATAAATTTAACGGAGGTTTACCATGAAAAATTTGTTTTGCATCGTCCTTGCCGCACTGCTGTTAATCGGTTTTGCCTTGCCTGCGGTGGCAGCTGATGCCGTGCAGCCAAATGCTGTTGTGCAGTTGATTGCAACGTATAATCGAACGCACAACGGCACAGGCGCGCTGGTTGCCACCATTACCGGCCCGCGCGAGGTGACCATCACTGGCCACGTAAAAAATGTTCGCGAAGCACTGGTACTAAATGAAAATCACCGTGGCATCACCGTGCGCTTTAATGCTACCATGATTGGCTGGTATGACGCAAACCCGCCTGGTGGCGGTTTAACTGGAACGTTTTTGGTTTTGGACCAACGTCAGGCGGGTAAAATTTACGTGGATGGCGGGCGGTATGTTACCGCTGTAGGTTCTGCGTTTGAAATGGCTGGGCAATTATCGCAACTCACCGTGGTGGATGGCGAAATTTTGGGCACGATTCACGCAACCAATCGCCTTAGCATACTCGGCGGCACCGTGGCAATTTCTGCAATTTCCCTCACCGCCTTGCACGCTAGCATCGCCCATATTAGCCAAGCGGCGAATTTGCTCACCACCCCTTATGTGACTATTTGGGCAGACCAAGAATTTATGAATTTCACAGTGTCAGAAAACAGGACATTATGGACACGATATGAGCCTGTTTTAATGTTGCAAGCGGGGCAAACGCTGACCATTGAGCCTGATAGAAAGTTAAGTTTGCTCAATAGCCGCATTGTTTTGCACGGCGGAACACTCATCACTGACGGCGCACTAGAATTGCTTGAGGGCGGTGAACTTGACATTGTGCATGGTATCATTACTGGCGAAAACGCTGGCGAATTGTATGGTACTTATTACGCCGACGGTGCGCAATGTCATACATATTGTGCGTTATGTGATGCCGACGATGCGCCGCCATCCACAACTCTGTTGCAACGCGTGATGGACTTCGGTTGGCGACTAAGCAGTTGGATTCAAGCAACCTTCCCCGGCTGGTTATCTTCGCTTTTGCACATCATTGCTGTGCCATTCCAAATTGTCATTTTAGCCACCACTATCCCGCTTAGCTTGTTTATAGAATGGATAAGGAGATAACTATGCCAATCACATTTGACCAATCCCGCCCACTCGACCTCGTTTTGCTGGGCCGCGCAGCCATCGACTTCAACCCCGTGGACTACTTCCAGCCGCTCACCGAGTGCACCACCTTCAAGAAATACCTTGGCGGCAGCCCCGCCAACATCGCCGTGGGGCTCTCTCGCCTAGGCAAGAAGTGCGGCTTCTTCTGCCGTGTGAGTGACGACCAGTTCGGCGATTACGTCACAGAAGAGTTCGCCCGCGAAGGCGTGGACACATCGCGCATCGTGCGCTGCACCAACGGCGAAAAAATCGGCCTCACCTTCACCGAAATCCTCAGCCGCGACGACAGCAGCATTCTTATGTATCGCAACCAAGCGGCCGACCTCAGCCTTTGCCCAGCAGACATCGACGTGGACTACATCAAAAGCGCAAAGGCGCTGTTGATTTCTGGCACGGCATTGGCGCAAAGCCCCAGCCGTGAGGCCGCGCTCAAAGCCGTTGACCTCGCCCAAACCAGCAACACGCCCATTATCTTCGACATTGACTACCGCCCCTACAACTGGGTCAGCGCAGACGACATTGCGGTGTATTACGCTCACGTGGCGGAAAAATCGGCAGTCATTCTCGGCAGCCGCGAGGAATTCGACCTCACCGAGGCACTGCTTAGCCTGCCCGGCACCGACGACGCCACCGCGGCCTACTGGCAAAGCAAAGCGGCGAAAATCGTAGTCATCAAACACGGCAAGCAAGGTTCAACCGCATGGATTGGCGAAAAATCGTTCAGCATCAAACCCTTCCCCGTGCAAGCGCTCAAAAGCTTCGGCGGCGGCGACGGCTATGCCAGCTCGTTCCTGTTTGGCCTGCTGGAGGGCTGGAGCATCGACGATGCACTCGAACTTGGCAGCGCCAGCGCAAGCATGTTGGTGAGCGCGCACGGCTGCAGCTCGTTCATGCCCACGCTAGCGGAGGTGCAGGCCTTCATCGCCCAAGCCAAAGCCGAACATGGCGACATGGTTGCGCGGGGGTAGCACCTGCGGTGTGGCAACCCCGCTTCGCTGTGTTCTATCCAACGCACAAGAAAAAATGCACCCCGTCATAGTTGGCGGGGTGTTGTCGTTGCACAAAAAAGATGCAATTTTTTCGCGGGAACAAAAAAATCACGCTCCCACAAAAGTGAAAGCGCGATTTGTGTGTGGGCACTGCCCACTGGCACGCCAGAAGGGATTCGAACCCCTGACCTTTTGGTTCGTAGCCAAACACTCTATCCGACTGAGCTACTGGCGCACTTTTATCATTATAACACAGCCTGCGCAAAAAAGCAAGCTTTTTTTGCAGGTTTTTTTATTCGCCGCGAAAAATGAGGCATATTAATTATCTGGCATCATCAAACGCAACCGTAACAGTGATTTCATCATCGCTTGGCACATCAAAATCATGGTGTATATCTTCTTCGTTCATAAAGCTTTCATTGCATTCCTCGCGCAGGATAGCTTCATTGCGTTTTTGAATGTTTTTCAATCGCTGCGCTTGCGGGGTATCGATGTAGTGCAGTTCACACGTCACTCCCATGCTGGCGTAAAACTCGCGCCATTCGTTGCGCTGCCACAGCGGCCAAAATCCGTTGTCGCAAATCACAAGCGCGCCGGCCTTTGCTGCTTCGCCTGATTTTTGCTTAACATAATCCTCAACCCAAGTGGCGTATTTGTAGTATTGCTCGCGGTCGTTGTGATATAATTGCGTGCCAAACAAGCCGTACATCAATTCATCTTGGGTGATCATCACGGCATTGAGCTGTTTGGCAAGCCGGTTCGCATAAGTGGTTTTGCCGGAGCCAATCATGCCACAAATCAGTATTACTTTTCCCATCACATCGCCCCCTTTCTTCTTCCTAACATTTTATCACAGCCCACGCAAAAACGCAAGCGCATTTGTAAACTTTTTGTAACAGCGCTTGACAACCCGCCCCGCACATGCTATAATAATGTTAAAGGTCAAAGATAGTCAAAGTCTACATGGAGGCGTTATGGCAAATATTAGTTCCGAAATAGCGCGCGCCATTCTCGATATGCTCGAGCAAGGCGAGTATGCGGAAATCCAACGCAACGGCTTTGCGCAGCAGCTTGGTTGCGCACCCAGCCAAATCAACTACGTGCTCGCGTCACGCTTTGCGCCCGAGATGGGCTTCATCGTGGAGAGCCGGCGCGGCGGCGGCGGGTACATCCGCATTCGCCGGGTGAGCTGCGAGCGCGGTGCGGTGCTGCCAGCGCTAGTGAATGCCATTGGTCCGCGGCTGGATGAATCCACCATGCGTGCGCATATTGCCAACCTGCACAGCCAAGACTTAATCAGTGCACAGGCGGCGCAGCTGATGCTTGCCGCTGCAGGCGACGCTGCGCTGCGGGCCATCGAGCGCGGCGTGGACAGAGATACCGTGCGGGCAGCGGTGTTTAAGCACATGCTGTTGGCGGTGGGTTAGAAGCCGCAACGAAAGCGGAGAGCGCAAGTCGCGTCGCTCCGCGAACCTTCCTCACCCCTCGCGACTCGGGGAGCTCCTTCCCAAGGAAGGAGCCGAAGTAGTAGCCGAAAGTTTCGCTGTCGTGATATCCTTAAGTCCCTTGGCTCCTTCCCCGGGAAGGAGCTGGCACGCGCCGCGCGTGACTGAGGAAGGCTCGCGGAGCGATTGCGGGAAATGAGCGCGGCGTTATGTGTTGCGGTGCGGGGAGTGATACTTCCCGCCTATAACGAATAACCGCTGGGCATGCGTGATACGCACGCGAATTCTCTGCGAGTGAGTGCGCGTATCACGTGCACCCCACCGCACACACGTTTTAGGCGGCGCGTATCACGCGGCGCAGACTTGTAAGATAACATAACAAAGGAGAAATGACATGGAAGCAACATTTGATTGGTTGTGGAAACATCTAGTCGACAATGGCGTGGTGATTACTATGGCGATAACTTTGCTCGCTTTTTTTGGCAAGGCGGTATATAACGAAATTGTGAAAAGCAAGGAGCGAAAAAGAGAACACGAGCTTGAGACACTAAAAGCTGCTAACACATGTGATAATCACATCAAAATGAGTCTATACGATGACGAAAAAAGCGCGTTAAGTGAAATTGTAGGCGCGTTGATTGTGTGCGTTGAAAAGACAGAACTTTTTGTATCTCATTCCAGCTGGGGGAATCCATCAGAAGAAACCAACGAAAGAATAAATTCGCATTGTATAGACTTGAACAATTTGTACTATGAGATTCGAAAAAATGCTATTGTGATAGATGATGTTATTTACGACCAACTCGTTACTCTTTTCCGTGAAGCAAAAGGCATGTTGTTGAAATTTGAGCAAATGCTCAATACTAATAACGAACAATCACGAATAGCTTTGCAAGCGACCATCATGGAAAAGAAGAAAAAAATTGAAGAAAGTCTTCCCGAAACCATCATCATGGTACGAAAACACTTGCAAAGCAAAAGAACTGAACTAATTTAACATTATTTTTGTTTTTATTTCGCGTATACATAATAGGAGGAACAAACATGAACTGCGAAAAATGCAACAACCACCCCGCCACCACGCACATCAAGCGCTTTGCCGGCGGCGTGGCCGAGGAATTCCACCTGTGCGCAGCCTGCGCCAAAGCCAGCGGACTACTCAGCCCAGACGGCGGCTTCAACCTAGGTGACTTGTTCGGCGGGCTGCTGGGCAACAGCGTGAGCCAACAACCGGCAGTTGCGCAATCGCCGCGCTGTGCCGCCTGCGGGCTTTCGCTGCAAGAGATCGCCCAAAGCGGCCGCATGGGCTGCGCCGCGTGCTACGATACGTTTAGCGCACAAATAGCACCAACACTACAAAGAATACACAGCTCCGTGCAACACAGCGGCAAAACGCCCGAGGATGGCAATCCCGCATTGCGTGAACGCCGCGAGCGTGAAAGCACGCTCACCCAACTGCGCGAGCAAATTGCACATGCCGTGCGCGAAGAAAACTACGAACAAGCGGCCAAATTGCGCGATGAAATCCGTGCGCTGGAGCAAGGAGGTGGCGACGATGCTTAACGGCAAGAAAATCACCCTTGTGCCCGCCGAGCTCAGCCAGCGCGAAGATGTCTATAACTGGTGTTTTCACAGCGAAACCAGCAAGGCGCATGTGTTTGCGGACACCGACATACCCAGCTACGCGGAGTTCTGCGAAGATTACGCCGACTATTATTTCGACGGCACACGCCCGCTCGATGGCCGCGGATTCATCATCATGCTTGGTGATGAATCCATTGGTTTTCTCAGCTATTGCGCGTTTCATCTGCAACCCGGCTGGGCAGAGCTGGACAACTGGCTTGCCCGCGAGCAGCACTGCGGCAAGGGCTATGGCTCTGACACGCTGAAGACACTGGGGCGCTATTTAGCCGACGAACTGGGTTTTACCCATGCCATCATGCGGCCATCGTGGGAGAACCCCCGCGCCATTGCAGCCTACGAAAAAGCCGGCTTTGTGCGCTCTGACTTGCCGCCCGAAAGCTACCTGCTGCCCGAACACATGCAAGACTACGCCGACGGTGACTACGGCGAAGGCGGCGATGCGCTGCTGGTGTGGGCGTTGGGGTGACAATCGCCACAACGAAAGCGAAAAGTGCAATTCACGTCGCTCCGCAAACCTTCCTCACCCGCTGCGGCGGGAGCTCCTTCCCAAGGAAGGAGCCAAGGCTTAGACGGCTAACGAAATCAAAACTTGCAGATACAAGCTTCAGCTCCTTCCTCGGGAAGGAGCTGGCACGCCTCGGGCGTGACTGAGGAAGGTTCGCGGAGCGATTGCAACGTCGCTGCTAATACTTTCGCCCGCGGCGATATACCAAAAAACAAGGAGAAGCATATGCATAACCAACACGACGTGGTGCTTAGCACCCGCGTGCGCCTAGCACGCAATTTGGCCGATATGCCCTTTGTGGGCAGGCTAAACGAACCCGGCAAACGCCGCGTAACCGAACTCGCGCGTGACGCCCTGCCAGAACTCATGTTTGTTGAGATGGATCAACTGCCACGCTTGCAGGCTGCAAGCCTAGCCGAGCGGCGGCTCATTAGCACGCAGTTTGCCGCGCAAGAGCCCGGCACTGCCCTGCTCACACAAGCCGACGACAGCATCGCCATCATGCTGTGCGAAGAAGACCACCTGCGCATTCAAGCCTTAGCCCCCGACCTTGCCCTGCACGATTGCCACGCCCGCGCCGATGAACTCGACAATCGGCTAAGCAACAAGCTCAATTTTGCCTTCGACCCGCAGCTAGGTTATCTCACCCAATGCCCCACTAATCTGGGCACCGCCATGCGCGCCGGCGTGTTGTTGCATCTGCCTGCGCTGGCGGCACTCAAGCGCGTGGGTGGCTATGCCGAAAGCATCAGCAAGCTGGGGCTAACCCTGCGCGGCGCGTTTGGCGAGGGCAGCAAGGGCACGGCCGCGTTGTTTCAATTGAGCAACCAAGTTACCTTGGGTATCAGCGAAAGCCAGGCTCTGGAGAACCTGCAAGCCTACGCCCTGCAGTTTGCCGCCAACGAGCGCAACGCCCGCGCCGAGCTCCTCGCCCAACCCGAATGGGAGGATAAACTCTGGCGCGCCTATGGCTTATGCAAACACGCCCGCCGCATGGAAAGCCAAGAGGCCATCGAACTGCTCAGCCTGCTGCGCATGGGCGCGTGCGAAAACGCCCTGCCCGTTGACCCACAGACCATCACCGACCTGATGACCAACACCCTGCCCGCCACGCTCAGCGTGACGCAACACATCACCAACCCCGATGAACGAGATCGCGTGCGGGCGGAGATGATTCGCGGGGCGTTGTAGGGGCGCGCATTGCGCGTCCGCCATCATTTTCATCAACACTACGGACGGCCAATGGCCGCCCCTACACAACCCCCAGAAAGGAGAAAATCTTATGTCCACCTATCGTTTTAACGGCTACACCGAAAAAGCCAACCAAGCCATGAACTTAAGCATCGAAGCCGCCGAAAAACTCGGCCACACCTTCATTGGCAGCGAACACATTTTGCTGGGCCTGCTGCGTCAAAGCGACGGCGTTGCCCACTCTGTGCTCGCCAGCCGCAAGGTGAGCGAACAGCTCGTGGAAGACGCCCTGCGTGGTTCAACCAGCGCGGGCACACCCACCGTGCTTTCACCCGCCGACTTCACCCCACGCACCAAGCACATTCAACAGGAGGCCCTCGCCCTCGCCCGCTCAGCAGGCAGCCAAGTGGGCACCGAGCATCTGCTGCTTGCCCTGCTGCAACTGCGCGACGGCGCCGCCGTGACGCTTCTCGCCCGCCAAAACGTACTCGCGCCGGATCTCGTTAGCGACATTCACCGTGCCATCAAAAACCCCAAGAACGAAACCAGCACCGGCAAGCCCAACAGCGAAAGCGCCACCCCCACGCTTGATCAATTTGGCCGCGACCTCACCCATATGGCGCAGCAGCACAACATCGACCCCGTCATTGGCCGCGACCCTGAAATTGCGCGGGTCATGCAAATTCTGTGCCGCCGCAGCAAGAACAACCCCGTGCTCATCGGCGAGCCGGGTGTGGGCAAAACCGCTGTTGCAGAGGGCCTAGCCTTGAAGATCGCCGCTGGTGAAGTGCCTGAGCTGCTGCGCGGCAAGCGCGTGTTCAACGTTGACCTCACCGGCATGGTGGCCGGCACGAAATATCGCGGCGACTTCGAAGAGCGCATCAAAACCGCACTGGATGAAGTGCGGCGCGCCAAGAACGTCATTCTGTTCATCGACGAACTGCACACGATTATTGGCGCGGGCGCAGCTGAAGGCGCAACCGATGCCGCAAACATCCTCAAGCCCTCACTTGCGCGCGGCGAGCTGCAAGTCATCGGCGCCACCACCTTGGATGAATACCGCAAGCACATCGAGAAAGACGCTGCCCTTGCCCGGCGCTTTCAGCCGGTGACGGTGGACGAACCCACCGAAGCCGAAACCCTCGAGATTCTGCAAGGCCTGCGTGATAAATACGAGGCGCACCACAAACTGCGCATCACCGACGAAGCCATGGCTGCCAGCGTCAAACTGAGCGCGCGTTATATCGGCGACCGCTTTTTGCCCGACAAAGCCATTGACCTCGTGGACGAAGCAGCCTCACGCGTGCGGCTGCGCGCCTTCACCCCACCGGATGAAGTCAAGCAACTGGAAGACCAACTGCGCGAGCTGGAGCAGAAAAAGAACGAAGCCGCGCAGTCGCAAGAGTTCGAGCAAGCCGCGCAACTGCGTGACGAAGAACGCAAGCTGCTGCAAGAACTGGAGCAGCAAAAGCAGGTCTGGCAAGAGCAAAGCGTGCAAGCCAAAGGCGAAGTGACCGCCGAGGAAATCGCCTGCATTGTGGCACAGTGGACGGGAATCCCCGCCATGCAGCTCACACAGGAAGAAAGTTGCCGCTTGCTCGCCCTAGAAGATGAGCTGCATGGCCGTGTGGTTGGCCAAGACGAAGCAGTGACGGCTATTTCGCGTGCAATCAGAAGAGGCCGCGCGGGACTAAAAGATCCCAAGCGTCCCACTGGCAGCTTCTTATTCTTGGGCCCAACCGGCGTGGGCAAAACCGAGCTATGCAAGGCCCTCGCCGCTGCCATGTTCGGCAACGAGCAAGCCATGGTTCGCCTAGACATGAGCGAGTATATGGAAAAACACACGGTGTCGCGCCTTGTGGGCTCGCCGCCGGGCTATGTGGGCTATGACGAAGGCGGGCAGCTGAGCGAACAAGTCAGAAGAAAGCCTTACTGCGTCGTCCTGTTCGACGAAATCGAAAAAGCCCACCCCGATGTCTTCCACATCCTGCTGCAAATCCTCGAAGACGGCCGCCTCACTGATGCACAGGGGCACGTGGTGGACTTCCGCAACACCGTGGTGATTATGACCAGCAACTTGGGTGCCAGCAAAATCACCAAGCAAGGCGGTGGCATCGGCTTTGGCGATGACGGCAACGCAGCCGCCACGCAAGAGAAAATCAAAGACGCCGTCATGGGCGAACTCAAGCGCAGCTTGCGCCCCGAGTTCCTCAACCGTGTAGACGACATCATCGTGTTTCACCAGCTCGACAAACCGCAGATTCGCGAAATCGCCGGACGCATGTTGGCGCAGGTGCAACAACGCTTGGCCGAGCAAGACATTCACGTCACCTTTGATGAATCCGTCGCCGAGCTGATGACCGAGGCCGGTTTCGACCCAGTGTATGGCGCGCGGCCGCTGCGCCGTGCCATTGTTCACCAAGTGGAGGACACCCTGAGCGAACGCCTGCTAGAAGGCGCCATTGCGCCGGGCGGCAGCTATGTTTGCCGCGCAGTGGATGGAAAAATTGTGCTAATCTAATTTAGATGTAACCCAATTTAAAAAATTTTTAAAAAACACTTGACAAGCGATAATTATTATTATATAATATTAATTGTCAACTGAAAGGAGTTCTGGCTTGAAACGAAACACACCACAACGGCAAATCATTCTCAACGCCATGCGCAGCCTTGCCAACCACCCAACCGTCGAGCAGGTGTACGCGCATGTTGTGCAAACGCATCCCAGCATCAGCAAAGCCACGGTCTATCGCAATCTTGCGGCTGCGGCCGAAGCCGACGAGATTGCAGCGTTGGGAACCGTCGATGGCGCCATGCACTTTGACCACAACACCGAAAAACATTTTCATTTTGTGTGCGATTGCTGCAAAACGCTCATTGATGTGCCTTGGGTTGAACTACCCAGCCAGCTAACTCTTTTGCAAGGCTTGACTATCAAAAAAGTTGAGCTAACACTTCGCGGCCTTTGCGAAGGTTGCGCGTGCGCCAACAACAAAAGGAGTTCTACATGAACAACACGTACCGCTCTATCGCCAAAATCGACTTTCAATACGCTCATCGCTTCATGAACTGGCCGCGCGAAGCCAAGCATCTGCATGGTCACTCGGGCTACCTAACCCTTGAACTGGAAGACACCGTCGATCCTGTTACCGGCTTCGCCTTTCCCTGTAAAGAAGCAACAAAAATCGCCTGGGAAGTTTGTGACCATTTTCATCACGCCACATTGTTCCAAGAAGGCGACCCCCTGCTGGACGCCGTGCTGAAAGTCTACGAAGAAAACGGCATTGTCAACGACCCCAGCAACTGCGTACCGCTGAAGAAAATTGACCACGAACTGGCGTGGAGCTATCCCGAATATCGCATCGTGGTCACCAAAAAAGTGTCAACCTGCGAAAACCTGTGCGAACTGTTCTACGAGTTGCTCAAAGACAAACTGGCCATCAAAAAAGTTGAGTTCCGCTCTTCGGCCATCAATTGCGCCAGCAAAGAGTTCTAAAGTTTATAAAAAGAGCGGGTGGATGAAAATCCACTCGCTTTTTTTCGCAAAAACCTCTTGCTTTTTCCGCCAAGATATGTTAAAATTTTCTTAACATCTTGACGAAAGAGAGAATTATCATGAATCAACCGGGCGATTCCAAACTAAGCAAACGCGGCTTAGTGAAGTTCATCATGTTTTCTGTGCTGGGCATGTTCCTGTTTTTGGCGCCCATTCCAGATGGCGAAGGCGCGTTCAACATTCCACTTGGCTTTGCCATTGACTGGCTGCGCGACAGCGTCTTAGGCACCGTCAGCCTCACTACCTATGGCGACGGCACTAACTTTGCCCTGCATCACTTGCTAGCGCTCATTGTCATCACAATTTCATTCTTGGGCACTTTAGTCGCCTATCTCTTCAAACCCAAGTTCATCATGAACAACGAAAAACTGCGCGAGATCTTCCGCTCGTCGCCCGTGTACTTCATCAGCAAGGCCGTGGGCTTTGTGGTGGTATGGATGATTTTCCTGGGCTGGGGCCCGGATTTCATCATCAACGCCTTCACCGGCGACGTGATGATGGGCTTGGCCGCAAGTTTGATGGTTGTGTTCATCTTCTTGGTGCCGGCCATTCCCATTCTCACCAAGTTTGGCCTGATGGAATTCTTCGGCGTGCTCATTCGCAAAGCCGTGCGATTCCTGTTCCGCCTACCCGGCCGTGCTTCCATCGACTTAATGGCATCATGGTTCGGCTCGTCGGCCGCGTCGGTCATCATCACGCGTGACCAGCACGAAAAAGGCTTCTACACCGGCCGCGAAGCCGCGGTGATCGCCACGAACTTCTCGTTTGTGTCGCTGCCCTTCACCTTGGTGGTGGCGCAGGCCATTGGCCTGCGCGAGCGCTTTTGGCTGTTTTACTTAGTGGTGTGCGTGGTGTGCATTCTGTTGGCCATGATTATGCCGCGCATTTGGCCGCTGCGCAAGCTGCACGATGATTACCTGCCCGAGGTCGGCAAGCAAATCCACGAGGAAGTGCCCGCAAACATGGGTATTTTCAAGTGGGCGTTGCGTTCTGCCACCAAACACGCAGACGAAACCACACCCGGCCAAGTTGTCCGCGCCGGTGCCTACGGCTACCTGAGCATTTTCATGGATCTCATCCCCATCATCCTAGCTTGGGGTACCGTGGCGCTAATCATCTTTGAGTTCACCCCAATCTTCAACTGGATTTCGTGGCCAATGGGGCAGCTGCTGCGTTTGCTGCAAGTGGAAGCAGCCATGACCTACGCACCCGCCACGCTCGTTGGCTTCGTAGACATGTTCATCCCCGCGCTGCTGCTGGGTGAAACCGCACCGGAAGCCACGCGTTTTATCCTCGGCACACTGTCCATCGTGCAGGTCATCTACCTTGCCGAAACCGGCGTGCTCATTCTCAAGTCCAAAATGCCGCTGAACATTGGTAAGCTGTTCGCCATCTTCATGATCCGCACGCTCATCGCGCTGCCGATCATCGTGGGCCTAACTTGGCTGCTGTTCTAACACACAACAAAACAAATAGGGACGGATGAAAATCCGTCCCTGTGTTATTTTCTTGGCGTTTCGGCGGCGTAATCGCCGCCCCTACAGGCTGTGCACAGCCATAGGGAAGGTACGAGAAGCAAGTTACGTCGCTCCGCGAACCTTCCTCACCCGCTGCGTATCCACCCCACAAATGGCAAGCATTTGCGGGGACCCCGGGGGAGCTCCTTCCCAAGGAAGGAGCCGGAGCTTGTTTCTTCAAGTTTCGATGTCGTTACATTTTTAAAGCCTTGGCTCCTTCCTCGGGAAGGAGCTGGCCGACCTCGGGTCGGACTGAGGAAGGTTCGCGGAGCGATTGCGGAGCTTTCTCTTCACCCTCCGCCCCTATAGGCACAGTGCCACATCCCGCTCAATCTGCGCCTTCAGCTCATCCACATCGGCAAACTTGCGCTCCTCCCGCACATAGCGCAGCAACCGCACCGGCACCCGTCGGCCATACAAATCCCCCGCAAACCCGGGAATGTGCGTCTCACTCCTGCACCTGCGGTGCGGCTCCGTCGCTTCGCTGTGCTCTATTACAGTCGGGCGCAAGCCGATATTCGTCACCGTAGGCCACCATTTACCATCCACAAAGGCACGCGAGGCATACACCCCCGCTTTGGGCACGCAATAGCCCGGCGTAAAATGCTGATTAAGCGTTGGCGCACCCAGCACGCGACCCAATCGCTGCCCATGCTCCACGGGAAAGTGATAGCCAAACACACGCCCAAGCATGGCATTCACCTGCGCGATTTCTCCCTGCTGCAACGCCGCACGAATGCGTGTGGACGACACCGTTTCGCCGCAATACACAATGCGTGGCACAATCGAAAGCGTCATGTTGTGCGCCGTACACAGCTCATGCAACAGCGTGATATCCCCTGCTGCGTTTGCGCCAAAGCGAAAGTTGTGCCCGCAGCGCAGCCCCATTGCGCCATAACGTTCACGCAGTAGCGCAATGAACTGCGCTGGCGGTAGTGCAGCCAGTTCGGCGAAGTCCACATGCAGCAGAGCTAACCCCGCGGCTTGCAGGCGCGCGGCGCGTTCTTCGTTCGTCAGCAGCTGCAGCGGTGCTTGGCCCTTGAGTGTCACCTGCGGGTGCTCGCTAAACAACAGCACAGCAGTTGCCCCCCGCAGCACCGCGCGGTGCGCAGCGTGCAGGCCGTCAAAACTGCCGAGTGCGATGTTCATGTGGACTCCTTTTTTGTTCTTTTTTTGCAAAAGAAGAACCAAAAAACCTATACCGCTTCGCGGTGGAATGTTTATGGGGTGTAAGAAGCAAGCCCCAAGGCTCCTTCCTCGGGAAGGAGCTGGCCGCGTCGTGCGGACTGAGGAAGGTTCGCGGAGCGATTGCAGGTTTTGGCTTTGCTCGTCCGTCGTCTTCATCTCGCCTGCGTCAACATGTAGGGGTACCCGCCACCCAAGCGAATACATACATGCGATTTAAAACAAATTCGTTATCCAAGTCCATATTATCTGCCATGCCGACGCCGGCCCGATAAAAAACTCATGATAATAAACCAAATAATCATTTCCGCACCCCAACATGTAACGGCTCAGCCAAACTCACCACCTGCGCCATCGCGCGCGATACCACATTGGCCAGCAGCGGGTTAGCAATGTTATCTTTCGCGCCCTCGGCCGCGCCATCAATCAGCGCACTGAGCGGCGGATTGCTACGCGGCAGCATCGTCACCACACCGCGCTGTGCAAAGGTAAACACCAGCGAGCGCTCTGCCACGGCATTCACACAACGCAAGCGCAGATGCAGTTCATCACCGCGCCAACAAGCCGAGCTACTCAGCACAAAACGCACACCGCCCAAGATGACCGCGCACTTGCGGGCTTGTCCATCCATGCCACATAGGATTGCATTGCGCTCGCGGCCTTCGTTCCAGCTAAAGCGCAGTGTGTTTTCGCCAAAGCGCAAATGCACTTTATCAATGCCACCGGCTTTGTCGTGCGACATAAAGAAGACCATGGCAGGCATCATACCCGGCGAAAACCGCAGCACGCGTGAGATCTTCTGCACACTGTCGGGAAAGCGTATGCACTGGCTGTTCAGCTGGGCCTCAAGCTCAGCGTTGCGCGGGGTTTTCGCAAGGGGTGGGTAGGCAGGCAAACGTGGCATGGTAGGGGCGGCCATTGGCCGTCCGTGAGAGAACTCGGACGCGCAATGCGCGCCCCTACCATCAAACAGCGAGGGAATGTGCCGCATCAGCGCTTGATTAATCTCGCCCATGTTCAGTTCACCGCCGGTGGCTACCACCACGGCGTTGTACTCGGGGAAAATCCACGCAAACTGGCCAAACATGCCATCCATGCGGCAGCTGCCGGGGTGCGTGTTTTGCCAAAAGCAATAGCCATAGTCCTGGCTGTCTCGGTCTGTGTTATCCACCTGCACGCCGCAAGCGGCCTTTACCCAAGCGACAGGCAACACCTGCTTGCCCAGATATCTGCCTTCATCCGCGCAGCACATGGCGATTTTCGCTAAATCTTCGGTGCGCAGGCTTAGCCCCCAGCCACCGGTTTCCACGCCCCGGCGGTCGGTTTCCCAATAGGGTCGGGTAATGCCCAACGGCGCAAACAGTCGCGGCATCAGATAATCCGTCACGCTCATGCCCGCCAGCCGCGTGATAATCAAACACAGCAGATATGTATTCTCGTTGCAATAGTGAAAGCCCTCGCCGGGCGCGTAAATCCATTCCGCCTGTGCGTAGTCAATCACCCATTCCTGGCGGCTGCGGTCAAGCACCGCACTGAGCTTTTTGCCCGCCGTGCAAGTGAGCAAATGCTGCACGCGCAGCTGCTCCACATACGCATGTTTGTCGTGCACGCGCAGTTCGGGCAGCAGGTCGGCGGCCTTGCTGTTGACGGAAAGCAGCCCTTCTTCCACCGCAAAGCCGACGGCAAGAGCCGTAATCGACTTGCTCACGGAATAAAGAATATGCGGATCATTTGCCGTATACGGTGCGCGATAATCCTCATAGGCAACCATACCGTTGCGCACCACCGTAATGGAGTGCATGTTTAGCCCGCGCATGATGATATCGCGCAGAAAGCTCGCTAGGGCCGTTGGATTCACGCTGGCTTGGTCAAAACTGTTCGCACGTGGAATTGACATGGTGGTTCTCCTTTGTGGTGGGTTGGAGTGAGTAGCCATAGGCGAAAGCGAAAGGACTCAGTCATGTCGCTCCGCGAACCTTCCTCACCCCTCGCGACTCGGGGAGCTCCTTCCCGAGGAAGGAGCCGAAGCTTGTTTCTTCAAATTTTGATGTCGTTATATCCTTAAGCCCCTAGGCTCCTTCCTCGGGAAGGAGCTGTCGCCTCGGGCGACTGAGGAAGGTTCGCGGAGCGACGTGATCTCGTCTCGCGCCTTCGCCCGCGTCAACGTGTAAAAAACATCCCCCCGCTCATGGTACAAGTATACCACAAACAAGGGGAAAAATCAAGTGCAGTTTAGCGGAACCGAAAACTTTCAAACGTAATCGTCGTCGTGTAGTGCACGCGGTTGTTGCGATAGATGTTGCCGCCGCCAAGGCCAGCTTGGAACTGAATGTCGAAGTCCAGATGCTGCGTGAAGATACAG
>Ga0131853_10007345_pt1 | contig 19921 bp, 20 predicted proteins | sample TergutLab28metaG_FD_92764 | JGI IMG/M metagenome (GOLD analysis project Ga0131853, IMG submission 92764) | Labiotermes labralis P1 segment gut microbial communities from Petit-Saut dam, French Guiana - Lab288 P1 (version 2) (version 2) | ecosystem: Host-associated > Arthropoda: Insects >... | reverse complement strand
TGATAAAGGCAATGCAACTATGGTTAATTTTAACACAACAACTGGTTCATATATTTCACTCCCGCAATGGACGGTACAAATGACCCCCTTCACAGTCACTGAACCCATGATTTCCCAAGGATTTCCAGACGATGTTGACAGGGTTGTTGGGAAAACGGCTCTTTTTGTCGGTCGACTTACCCCTCAAGTACCACCATATTTCCGTGATGCTTTCGCATTTGTTGTTTTTACACACGCATACCAAACACAAACATTATCGCAATTCCAATTGAGTCCAAACTCCGTAACTACATTTACCCCTAGCATACAATTCGCAACTGTCAGCGGGTGGACACGTTTGTAAATGCAAAAACATGTGAGATTTGATTTCCGCAATTTCAAAACTACGTCGCAAAATCAAGATTGCAATCAAGAACAATCTTTTGGCATACTACACACAATGACCCCGTATGTTGGGGTTTTTTGTGTTACTCTAAGAATTATACATGTATATCAACGCACATTATAAAAAAGGCATAGTATTAGATAATGACATAATAGTAAAATTACTTTAAATCAATAAGAAGTATCAAAAAATAAGGGAGAGTACAGTGAAAAAATCAATTAAAAATAATTACATGAAGATACTTGCATGTATGGTGTGGGTAATTGGGATTCCCGCAAGTATTGCATTGGGATGGCAAAGAGTTTACGGACGTGGTGCTATGGTGGCGGATAATTTTGATGTAATGAGATTTTCTTGGACCCAAGCAGTTGGATTTGCGGCATTGTTTTTAGTGTTGGGTTTCATAGCCTTTTTGCTTGCGTGCATTTATCATAAGCGAAAGTGATTAAGACATTAGTCTAGATGTTTTACTTTAGAATCTAAATGTGATACCAATATACTTTTGTGATATAATCATACAGGTGTGTTCGGATATGGAGTGGTGAGGTGCTCCAATGACCCCGTATGTTGGGGTTTTTTGTTAGGTATATTACATTATATTTAAAGAGGAGTAAATATGAAAAAAATTGTATTAGTAATTATTGCAATAATGGTATGGGGATTAGGTATTGCGTCAGCTATTATAATTTTGATTAATGAACTAAGATTGAATAATTCTTTATTCGGGTCATGGGTTTATTTTCCCGAAGGTGCAACAACACTCGCAATATTTTCAGCAATTTTACAAATTGTCATAGTATCTGCTTTAGGTTTAATTATATTGCTCTTTGGGTTAAAATGTAAAAAAGGTAAATCTGAGAAAAACTAGTCCCTTATTACTTCAATTTCAATATGATGCCTATGTATTTCTGTGATATAATCATATGGGTGTGTTCGGATATGGAATGGTTAGGTGCTCCAATGACCCCGTATGTTGGGGTTTTTGTTATATAGTTTGGACTGCGTCTGGGTGGTTGGCAGGGGAGGGGATATTTTTGAAAAGTGCGGGGAGGAATGTGTTTTGGATATAGTTTATATCTAGGGTTTTGTGGGTGAGCTCTTTGTCATCAAGTCTTATAAAGTAGTCATTTTCTTCGAAGGTGAAGTGAATGAATGCTTCGGTAATTCCAAAATCATTTGTGTTTATGTGCAAGAATATTTCGATGTTGTCAAGTATAAAAGCTTTGATTTCAATATCTATTGTGTCAATAACTTGATCGTTGACAATGATATCTTTTTGCGTGATGAATGTTTGAATGTCTTCGGTTAGTATGTTTTTGTATTTTAAGGCAATTGTCTCTAGTGCGTGATAATTATGTTCAGTGTGTCTGAGAAAAATATATTCTTTATAAGTCCGTATCCGAAAATCAATAAAAAACATATCTTCATCATTGATTAATGTGAATAAGTCAAAAATTACATAACTTAGAATAATGTTCTCGGCAAACTCGACAGACGATTCGCCCCACTGGAATACAAATTCTCCTGGGTCCATGCCGATGAATTCGCCGAGATCAAAGAATGTTTGTTCTTTGCTGAACAACAAGAAGTCAAGGTCTCGCATCATTATTTCAGATATTGGTAAAGACGAGATATCGTCTGTATAGAATCTTCTGTTGGGTTCTGGTTCGTTAATTGTAGGTACATAGATTCTGAGTGGTGACAGTGTTAATGTGATTGGCAATACAACCGAAAGACAAAGGACCGCGGTAAGGCATGCAACAGTAATATAGCGAAATATCAAGTTTTGAGAAGGGTTTTTTGTGGCGATGTTGATGCACTTGTTTTCGTTTAATTGACATTGTTTATTCAGTTTTGCGGCACTTTTGCGATATTTAAGTGCCGTTGCTTTTTCTTTGCGAGATAGTTTATGTCCAAATTCTGTTTGCAAAAAAGCAAAGTATTCTTTGTTTTCTTTAGATTTTTTCATTTGTATTCTCCTTAACTTATGTGTGTAACTAGTGCTTCGTCAAGTGTAGCATGGGAATTGATTCTCATCAAGTCACCTGTTCCACCGAATCCTGTGTTTACAAAAAGATAGGTATCTTGTCTGAACATAACATTATTTTCATCAAAGTAGGATATTATGTGATATCCGTATGCAAGCATTACATGAGCACCGCTGTATTGAACAAAAAAGACGGTATCATGTCCATCAAATGAGCGCAGGCCAGACATTCCCATGACATTAAAGCCATACAAGAAGAGGGATACAGGTTGACCGTTTGCAATCGCGGTTTTGAATGATGGACGAAGTTCGTTGTTGTTTGCGCGGACACTGTCTAGAGACATTGTGTGATTTTGAGATAGCACATAGGATCCAAGACCAGTTATAAATTGGGGGATTGTTACACCTTGAGGACCAAGCCCACCCATACGTGTATGAAGATTGGAAAACATATTGTGAACCGCGGCGGTGGAATTTGCCCAACGAAAGACACCATTGAACCAAAAGCCTGGATTATGGTTTGGGATAAGATTTATGTGGGGTAGATGATGATACCAAGCAACAACAAGTCCGCCTGCAGTTACTCCGCAGTTATAGCTTGACATATAACCTGGAATGCCTGGATTGATTCTGTTGGTTACAACCTCTCTCCTGTGCCAGTCGATTCTTTCTGTAATTGTTTCGCCAGGGGTGCCACCACGGGCCATAGTTTTGTATTTTCTGTACGATTGTTCTGATGCCGCTTGGGCATGTACAGGATTACTTGAACCTGGGATTAAAAAGAAAAACCCCGATAATACAAGAACAAGTGTAAATGCAGCAATTCGTTTAATTTTATTCATAATTTTACCTCACTTTCCCGACTTTTTTTCTTCATACATTGCCGCGAAAAATGCCATGAGTGCATCAGATCCTTTTTTACTGTTGTCGATGGCGGCGGCTTTTTCTAGGATTTGTTTGTCTAGTTGATATCTTTCAAATTTTTCGTAGAAAAGTTCTTCAAGGCTTGAGCCACATAATTTTGCTATCTTTTCAAGATCAACGACACTTGGGAACAGTTTGCCAACTTTTACTTTGTACAAATAGTCTTCCTGGCGATCGATTGCAAGACTTAACGCCCTTGCAGAGTATCCAGCATTTTCCCGTAATATAGTGATTCTGTTAAAAAGCCATTGGCGAACATCCATAGTCCAAATATACCATACGCAGCTAACTATCTTGTATGGTAATTTTGGACTATATGTAATTTTTGTGTAGATCTGGAACAGATAAATGTGGTATAATATCGCATGAATAAAAAAGCGATGTATCTTATTTTGGTGTTAGTGAGTGTGTTTGTTCCTGCGGCGATCATTCTCTTTATTGTGTCACAAACCACATCTGGGAATATTATAAAGGCCCCAACTTTTCAGATTATAAGTAATACGCTTGCCTTAGGTGGGTTTTTGTCATCGGCATTATTCAGTTTCTTGCTTGTAAAACAAGGCGAGGACAACCGAAAACATAATGATATGGTAAATGCAAGGTCAGAGGCGGCAAGAGATCTTGGGTTTATTGCGGCAAATCATACTATTATAGATTTTTATGACAGCTTTACCGTTTCGTATATGTCCACCAGATATCTTGCACGTTTAAAAAAATCACAAGATTTTACCTTTTTTATGCGTGATAATGGGATTGACCTTGACAATGTAAAGGAAAACATGGATGAGTATATCTTTGTTACCGTAAAAATTCCTATTAGGGTTGTTGTAGGTACCGCGGTAAGTTCTATCCAGTTTAAAAACATAAAAATGAATAGGCAGGACAAAGTGCATAACTTTATTCCGTGTGCGAGAAATTTTAGTGCATTGATTTTGTATAATGATGACAAAAAATGCCAAGAGGTTTCTGTTAATCTTATAACAACAAAAGATAGTGAATTTGCACAACAAGATGTAGTGAATCCATTTACCAAGATTAAATTCTTTCTTACAATGCACAGTTTTCTTGGGGTTGCGGTTACAGGATGGACCGAGTTATATTTTTCTAATCCACAAAACCTTGAGAAAGATGGTGCGAATAAATATAAAATTAACAGTACTCAATTTCAAATTGTAGGGTTGCCTACGCTTAAAAAATCTGTGGAGGATGATATTTCCCAGATGATAGATCAATAGACATTGAATTATGTCAGTAGCGCAACGACTATTGTAGAATCATCGGCAGGAAGTTTGCCACCACGATTAAGAACCTCTTGCATGATTTCGTCTGCAAGTTGTTGTGGGGATTTTACGGTGAGATTATTAATGAAATTTGCAAGACCAAAATTATCATTTGCGAATGCATCGATTATGCCGTCACTTGCAAGAATTACAAAATCTCCAGATGACAGCGAAGCATGGGTGATTTTTGGTTTCATTTCATCAACAATGCCTAGGGGAAGTGACCCGGCCTCTATAACCTCGACTTCGGATTTACGCTTGATATAACCATCTACGCCACCTACTTTTATAAAATCCACCTCGCCTTGATTAAGGTTGAAAACGGCGATATCAATCGTGGAAAATATTTCGTTGCCAGTAATTGTAAGGAGTTGATTAACATTTGACATGATTACTTCGGAAGGGAAGCCTGCTTTATAGAAATTTTCGACAAGGCTCATTGCAAGTGTACTTGCATGATATGCTTTTTCCCCGCTTCCCATGCCATCGCAAACTGCAATAAGTGTTCTTTCGGATGTTATTTTCAAAATTGAATAATTGTCTCCACAGACCGTGTGCATATGTTTTGCGATTTGTGCCACACCAAAAGTAACGGCGAATTTTGGAGCGGATTTAAGAGTGATAATTGCAAAGCCTGCGGTGGTTGTGTCTTGGATGCCGTCTATTAACATTTTGTGTTTGCATATTTTGCTTACAAGTGGTTCTATATCTTTGTTGTTTATATCGGTACGAGGGACAAGGATAGAAACGTTATATTCTGAATTACCTGTTTTTGTTATAAGGCAATCGCTTGCCACTATTTTTTTATAGAGTAACTCTTCCTTTATCTGGCTTGCCTTATCGGTGTCGAACACAATGCCTTTTGACATATCTATTGCGATTTTGTCGCACAGGCGACCAACACCATCGAGAAGTCCGCTCATCATAACTTTGCCACTGTCTAGTATTGTGTTTTGGTGTTGTCGTTTTGCCGTTTGTTCAATTATTGTGTTAAGCGATTGTATAAGAGTATTAAGTCTTACACATTTCATAGAAAGTACAGCGGGGCAGTCAAGAAAATTTATATTTCCACGCAAGAAGCCTCGAAGTGTTGTTTGTTTGATGCCTTCGTGGATTTCTTTTGTGCAATCTGTTGTACGTTTGCAATTATGTTTATTAGCACAGTTTTCACAAACTTGGGAAATAACTTGTGTTGCTATTGCATCGGCATTTTGTTCATCTGTATTGGCGGTGCTTAGCATTCCTTTGTAAACTTTTCCCATTTCAGAAAAAACTTTGCCTAGATTTGCCAGACGATTGTATATGCTTATGCGGTTTTGGTTTATTGTATTTTTTCCAATCAGGTTCATTCCAATGTGTTGCATAGAAAGGTCGAGAAAAGATATGATTTTTTTTGGTGTTGCGAGGAAAATACCAACGGCAAGTAAAGTTGGAAGAAGTGTATATATGTTAAACACTATATAGGCATTAAAATAGGTACCAAGAACCACATCAGTTACGATAAGGGCAATAACGGAGAAATAAGGTTTCTTAGTTTTAAAGCCAATTACGATAATGCAGAGCAACGCATAGATTGCAATAAAATTTAGGTTAAGTGCAACAAAGCTTCTGCCAAGTCCCATGCAAATTGCGACAATGATTGTGTTTTTGGGGCAAAACCAAAAAACACCATATAATATTGCAAGCAAGGTAATGAACTTGTGTATAGAAAAATAGTCACTTTCAAGTCCACCAAGTCCAAGTGCAAGAATGGTTACAAAAATGCAGGCGCAAATTTTTTGGTCGAATGTCCAAGGGATTCTGGTTTTTCGTTCTTGAATCGCGGTTGTAAATATGATTACCGATATCAAGAAGAGCGAGCCAATAATGATGCTTATCAGTGATTGATAAAATAAGATATAATCATCAGATGAACTTGAATTGCTTGTTGACCATGCATTCCATATTGTGAGGATATTAGATACAATAAAAGCGATAATAATCGCAACGATATTCCAAGGAATTTTATTTTTTTTTGTTGATATCTCTGGTGGAAGTGAGGATTTTTTGGATGAGATGTTGTTTAGATATCTTTTTCTTGCATAGGCAAAAATAATGAAGATTATGCAGGCAAAGGCTCTTTCAATAACAACGGAGTGTGTAATGTCGGTAAATAACGACAGCACAAACGTTCCTATCCCTGCGGCAAGTGGGTTTATTGGCATAAATAATGTCGCGAATAAAAAGGCGATTGCGAACGGTGAAATGGCAAGATCAATGCGTGCAAACCATAGTACAAGTATTACAAGAAAAAAGCAGGTATATTTGAGTACCAAGAAAAGATTTTTTCGTGTAGAACTTGTGTTTTGTGCGGCAAGTGATATGGTTTGTGTTGCAGGGGTTAAAAGAGCCATTCTTATAAAACTAGCATTTTTTGACAAGATTAATTTGTTGGCGAGTGTCGGAATATGCCGAGGTTTAACGGAATGTATGAAGAGTGAATTTTCATAAGAGGGTATGCAAAATATTGACATAAAAAGTGAATTAGTGTATAATAATAGTATTAAGAGCGTTGGGACTCTGCGAAATTAAGTTTTTGCCTTCCCGTAATTGCGGTCATTGACCTTTGGTCAGTTTGGCTTACGCATCCGCTCTTTTTTTATAGTCTAGGAATTATTGCTTCAATCATTTGCACTGGAATCTCGGCTTTAATGCACCGCTTGCGTGCTTTTGTTATTTCTTGGGAATATCCATATATTCTTGCATCTGTTTAAAATCTTCAGGGCTTAAAACAAAATCTTTTCTGCGATTGCTTAGAGTATCTTTATGCTGGCGAATAGGTACAGGGTGGAAATAAACAGCTTTTTTGTCTTTTGGGTTTGGATTGTGAGTAAGTTTGATATTCCGTCGTCCTCTTGTGAATTCTGAATGGGTTATTGTAAAGAAGATTAAATCAAATCCAATACTTGCGAATATGTAGACAGGATGTCGTCTTGCATCTCGGGTATTTGTTCTGAATTCATGTTTGTTTATTGTTTTTTGTCGGCTCATATTTTTCCCTTTTTCTTGTTCTTAAGGGTAATATAGCAAACTTGTATTAAGTAGTCAAGCATTTTCAAGGATTATATGTTGTTATTTGACTTCATGACGGATGAATGCTCTTATTCTATTGTTTTAAGTGAACCATTCATATCTGTTTTGTGGATTTTGCGGAACAAGAGCAAGTTAACAATTGCAAGTGACGAGAATGCAAGTACAGTTGTAATTATCCATACATACCATTCAACAAATTCAAGTGCACCATGCATTAGGAAAAAATCAAAAATAAATGACATAAAGAAATAACCTACTGGAAGTCCGATTATCACGCCTATTGTTGTAATAATAAAAATTTCGCGAAATATATAGCCACTTACTTCGTTGTTGCGATAGCCTAGGACTTTTAATGTTGCGATTTCGCGTTTTCGTTCATCAATGTTGATATTGGTGATATTAAAGATTACAAGGACGTTAACAAAGACGGCGGCAATGACGATTATTGCGGTGATTGGACGGATGGTGTCAAGTAGGTTAGGTTGAGATCCGCGTAAACCAAAATAGAGGGCGATGCCAGAGAATACAAGTGCGGTGGAAAAAATCATAGAGAAGATAGTTGTAAAGAGTCTTATACGATATCTGAAGATGTTTCGCAGTGTTGATTTATAGCGAAAAGGAAATATTATCCAGAGTGGTTTTAGACGTTCGATGAGTATTTTTCCGCCTTGTTTTGGGGCAGAGCCATTAAGTAGTGTGGTGGGTTTTTTGCGGGCAACATGAATTGCGGTTGAAAATGTAACAAGCATAGCAAAGAACAATGTTAAAATTGCGATAGCAAGTGTATAAAAGGAAAATGGATTGTTTGCATTTGGTAATTCTGGATAATTTGCAAGAATCGAATCAAAAATCACTGGATGTACTACGAACCTGCCGAAAATTATGCCAAGGATATTGCCAGTAAGACTTGCAACAAATGTAAAGAGCAAGTATTTTCCAGTAATTTGTATTTTATTATAACCCATTGTTTTTAGGCAAGCAATTTGTGCTTTTTCTGTTTCTATTAAACGGGTGATTGTCATAAACACGACGAGACATGTTACAATTACAAAAAAGATTGGGAATACGTAACTTATTCGTTCTATGCCTGTCGCGGTGCGCAATATACCTTCTTCAAAGTATCCAGGTGGTTGTGTTTCCATTATCGGATAAATTGTATTTCTTATACGAGGTGCAAGTGACCCAAAGCCGCCGACTATGGCTGTGCTTATTGCGGTTAGTGTTGTTATGATTATAAATCGAATTTTGTTATGCAAGAACATTCGACCAAGTGATTTATTATATGTTTTTGTAAAAGTCATTTTGTTCTCCTTACCATTCGATTTGTTCTATGGATTTTGGATTTTTGTTTGTGATAATTTCTTCGGCTCTGCCATTTTTTACTTGGATAACTTTATCTGCCATATCCTTTAGGGCAGAGTTATGTGTAACCAATACTACTGTTTTATTTTTTTCTTTACATGTTGTATGCAGGAGTTTTAGTATTTTTTTGCCAGTATCATAGTCAAGTGCACCTGTTGGTTCGTCGCATAGTATAAGTTTACTGTTCTTTGCGATTGATCTGGCGATGGAGACACGTTGTTGTTCTCCGCCGGATAGTTGAGAGGGAAAGTTTGTTTTTCTGTCTACAAGTCCAACGTCGTTAAGAACGGTGTCGGGATCAAGTGGTTCTTTGCAAATTTCAACCGCAAGTTCTACGTTTTCAATTGCGGTAAGATTTGGCATTAAATTATAAAATTGGAACACAAATCCGATATCATTGCGGCGATATTCGGTTAGTTGCTTTTCGGTATATTTTGCAATATCTCTTGTTTCCGAGCCAATTTTCATAAGGATTTCACCACTTGTTGGATTATCCATGCCGCCAAGCAGGTTAAGCAGTGTGGTTTTTCCAGCCCCAGATGGGCCAACAATTACAACGAATTCACCTTCGTTGATGTCAAATGTCAGACCATTAAGTGCGTGAACATATACATTTCCACTTTTATAACTTTTTACGACGTCCTTGAATGTGACAAAGGCTGTTGACATTTTTTCCTCACTTTTTTCTCTTGTTTTTATATATATTCTATGGCATGTGATTTTATTTTCCTAGTGTTTTTTGATAGCCTAGGAATTATACAAGCGTGGACATTAAGGAAAAGAATAAAGGTTCGCTTGAGCGAACTTGTCTTCTGCTTCAATCATTTGTACTAGGATCTCGGCTAAAATGCACCTTTAGATGCCTTTGTTTATCTTTGATCCAAATTGAGGGATGACAAAAAGTTTGGTTTCTGGTACAATGGTTCGATATGCTTAGGATACAAAGTCTTGCGAGTGGAAGTAAAGGAAACTGTACCTATGTTGCCGGTGATGGTGTTTCTTTTTTGGTGGATATAGGGCTTAATTTAAAACAATTGCTTGGGCGAATGGCGGATGCAGATATTGACCCACAAAGTATTAGTGGTGTTTTAATTACTCACGAACACTCGGATCACATTTCAGGTGTTTATTCTTTTGTAAAGCGATTCAAGTGCAAAATTTATATACATAAAAAGGCGTGTAATTGTTTCTTGGATAAGATAAAGGAAAGAGGTGGTGAAATTGATGAGAATCTGGTTGTATCTTTTGTCGATAAGTTTGATGTGGATGAGGTGCAAGTTGATTTTTTCGAATTGCCACATGACAGTCAATTTTGTTTTGGTTATACCTTTAAAAGTGGGGACAGCAAGGTTTCGCTTGCAACGGATTTAGGGTCATGCTCGGATGCGGTATTGCAGAAGATGGCAGGAAGTCAAATTGTTTTATTGGAGGCAAACCATGACCCTGTAAAGCTTGCACATAATGTACGATATCCATCTTGGCTTAAGCGACGGGTTGCAGGTGGACACGGACATTTAAGTAATGGGGCATGTTCTAGGGCGGTGTATAAATTGGCGACATTGGGTGTCGAGCAGGTTATACTTGCACATCTAAGTGCAGAGAATAACAGTCCGAGTTTGGCATACCGCGTTGTAAAAGATTTTTTGGCAGAAAAGGGTTTGATAGAAGGGCAGGATATTTTTATTGACGTTGCAACGCAAGATAAGGTTGGGCGGTTGTTTGAGGTTTAAATAATAAAGTTTATTAATCGTCCGGTGATGTAGATGACTTTTTTTGTGACCTTGCCATTAATAAATTTTTCACACAGTTTTTCAATATCGGCTTGTGTTGCGTTGCTTGGGATGGTGATGCGTCCGACAATTTTACTGTTGATTTGAACGGCAATTTCGATTTGGTTTTTTGTTAAAAATTCTTTGTTCGGGGTAGGGAAAGGGTGATCGAAAATGCTTGATTTAGTGTTGTATGTGCAGCCAAGAACACCAGATATTGTGTTGTCTGTCAGTAATGAGTGATATAGTTCTTCGGCAATATGAGGCATCATAGGTGCAACAAGTAATACAAGATCAAGGATTGCGTGAGGGTTTATGTCTGTTGATTTTGATGCGTGTGATAATGCATTCACATATTCCATGCATCGTGCCACCGCGGTATTAAATGAGAAATTTTGTAAATCTTCGTAAACCGCTTTGATGGTTTTTGCTCTTGTATGTTCAAGGTCTGTGTCTGTCGTGTATTGATTAATTAGCTTTGTTTTAGATTTTGCAGAAAGTGCTTGTTGTACAAGTTTCTCTATTTTTTCGACGAATCGGGTGGTGGTTTTTAGTGTGGCATCATTCCATGGACCGCCATCAAGATAATTAAATCCAAACAAGAGGTACAAGCGTACGACGTCAGAACCATAGATTTTTGTGTATATTTCGGGTAGAACCATTGTTTCTGGATTTGATTTTGCCATTTTTTGTCCGTTAGAGGCAAGGATTAATCCCTGGTGTATAAGTCTTTTGGCAGGTTCGCAAAAATTAATATATCCAAATTTTTGAAGAAACTTTGTTATAAATCGTGCCTGAAGAAGATGTCCGCATGCATGTTCAGAGCCGCCGGTATAAGTGTCAATGGGCAGCATTTTATTGGTAATTTTGGTATCAAATGCGACCTTGTCGTTTTTTACACTTGGATATCTGAGGAAGTACCATGAACTGCAGACAAATGTGTCCATTGTTTCGGTTTCGCGACGTGCAGGTTGAGAGCACTTTGGACATATGCATTTAACGAATTCGGGATCATTTTCAAGTGGTGGTGCACCGTGTGGTTTAAAGTCAACAAGGTAGGGAAGTTTAACAGGTAAATCGTTTTCGGGGACGGGTACGATTCCACATTTATCACAGTATATGATGGGGATTGGTGCGCCCCAATAGCGTTGGCGACCAATGCTCCAATCTCTTAATCTGTATGTGATTTTTTGGTTTGCGTATCCATCTTTGCAAAGTTGTTCAAGTGTTGCCATGGGATAGTCTTTTATGATTTGAATGTCGTATTTTGTTGCAAATTCGTGATCGCGTTGATCGTCGCCTGGTACGCCCATAATTGCGCCTGTTCCGTAGTTATAAAGAACATAATCTGCTATGTAAATTGGCACATGTTTTTGTGTGACCGGATTGATTGCGTGACTTCCGGTGAAGACTCCTGTTTTTGAATGATCATCCATTCGTTCGATGTCTGATTTTTTTGCCGTTGCCATAATATAGGATTCCACGATATTTTTGTTTTCTGGTTTTGTTATATGAGGGACGAGAGGATGTTCAGGTGCGAGAACCAAGAACGTTGCCCCGTGTATAGTGTCTGCTCTGGTTGTGAAAGTTTCTATGGTTTGGGGTTGTATGTGTGAAGTGACCACAATATCTTGTGGTTGTATGTCAATGATTTGCCATTTTATGATTGCACCGTCGCTTTTGCCTATCCAATGTTTTTGCATGGCTTTTGTTTTTTCGGGCCAATCAAGATTTTCAAGGTCATTCAGTAATTCCTCGGCAAATTCAGTGATTTTAAAAAACCATTGTTTTTGGTTGCGTTTGATAACTTCGTTCGAGCATCGTTCACAGGTGCCATCTTGGGATTGTTCGTTTGCAAGAACGGTTTTACATCCATCACACCAATTAACAGGGGCGTCTTTTTGATATGCAAGACGATGTTTATAAAGTTGCAAAAACAGCCATTGTGTCCATTTATAATACTCGGGGTCACTTGTTGTCATTGAATAGGTCCAATCGGTCATAATTCCCAAGTCATCAAGTTGTTTTATGAATCCTTGGACGTTTTTTTTTGTGTCGCCGTATGGATGTGTGTTGTTTTTTATTGCATAATTTTCCGATGGAAGTCCGAATGCATCAAAACCCATTGGATGAAATACATTATATCCACACATGCGTTTAAATCGGGCATGAGTGTCTGCGGGTGCAAAATTGAAAAAATGTCCCATATGCAGGTTGTATGCGGATGGGTAGGGGAACATTTCAATTGCATAATATTTGGGTTTGGTTGACAGTGGGTCGTATTTATTCGTGCCATTTTCTTCCCAACGCTTTTGCCATTTTTTATGAATTGCAATATAGTCCATATGAGGATTATATCATAACTGGTGCTTTAAATCTATATAATCCTTGAGGATTTGAATTATTCACCAAAGCCGAGTAAGTAGTTAGGGTCGCAATCTAGTGCATGTGCAAGTTTAATAATCATATCCGCGGGTGGTAGATTGATTCCGGTTTCCCATTGACTTACGGTGTTTTGGGCAACTTTTAATTTTTGGGCAAGTTGCTTTTGATGTAATTTTTTAAATTCTCTTGCTTCTCTTATTCTGTCTCCAATCTTAACCATAATCGCTTGTATGAATATATCTTGTTGTAAGATATAGTACATTGACATATCTTATACAAAGATGTATCTTTATGTAAGATGTTTATCATTTAGGAGGTAATGTGCTTGAGTTTAAAAACGAGTTGATTATAAATTATCTTGTAAAGAGGGATATGGATTTTGAAAGTTTTTGCAGGTTTTGTAATATCAATGCACAGCAATTGGAATCGGTGCTTGAAAATGATTGGGACAGTGTATGTGGAGTTGTTATTATAAAGATATGCAAGGCATTGGACTGTTCTGCGGATGAATTCTTGCAAAAAAATAATTTCAATTTGTCTATGTGTTAAAGATGGGATACAATATGTATATGAGTCGGAATAATAATGGACAAATGAATGAAGAAGTGGCATTAACCGAAGCGCAATTTCAAGAAGAACAAAAATTGCAGGCACAACAAAATAAATGTACAGGTTGTGGCGCAGGAATGAAATTTGACATTGCAACGGGTGGACTTAAATGTAACCATTGTGGTTCTGTGCAGGAATTTAATGATAATGAACTTGTCCAACGTCGTGCGATTACAGATGATCTTATAAACAAGCATGAAAAGTGGGATGAGGCAAGGGTGCTTCGATGTGCAAATTGTGGTGCAACCGAAGTTGTAAATAGAACAGACATATCACTTGGATGTGCGTTTTGTGGGTCTGCGAAGATTACCGCGGTTGAAGATTTGCCAGGCATCAAACCAGACAGTGTTATACCATTTCAAATTACCCCAGAAACCGCACACCAGCGTTTCAGAAAATGGATAAAGGGTAAATTTTTTGCACCAAGTAGATTTAAAAAGGCAGATGTCAAAGAACACATGAATAAAATCTATACACCATGTTGGTCGTTCAGTTCAAGAACAGAGAATTTTTACAACGGAACGCTTGGACGGACGGTTACCGTTCATCATCACCATCGCGGTGGGATGCATGGTCGTGGGTCGCATGGAGGACATACAGAAACCCGAATTCATTGGTTTCGTGTGTCTGGTGTAATGAATAAACATTATACCGATGTTTTTTTTCAAAGTGGTTCGCGGATTTCTAATATAAACTTTAATAGACTTAAGCCATATAATTTGAAACAAGTTAAGGTATACAGGCAAGAATATTTGTCAGGAATCATTGCCGAGCATTACAGTAAGACGCTTGAAAACTGTTTAAATGAATTCAGTCAATTTGTAAAAAGTGATATTCGCAGAGATATATTGCGAAAACATGGTGCGGACCAAGTTTCTCATTTAAATATTCAAACAACATTTCATGACAGGCACTTTAACTATGTCCTGTTACCAGTCTATGTTTCGAATTATACCTATAAGAATAAGCTTTATAACTTTTATGTAAACGGGGCAACCGGGAATATTGTTGGACGATATCCAAAGAGTATTATGAAAATTGGTGTTATTGTACTTGGTGTAATTGCAATTGTTGCAGGTGCGGTGACAGGGCTTTGGTTTTCTGGTATGATATAAGTCACATTGTCAATGCCATTATGCCGTATATTACAAGTGCAAGTCCGGATAATGTATGTCCCACAGAATGTGGAAGTTTGCGTAAGTATTTTGAAAAGAAGAATGTTGTTGTGCAGTATATGAAATGGGCAATGGCTATTGTAATTGGTATAAAAATTGTGCGTGTGTCAAGCATGAGGGTAAGTCCGATTGTTATGATCATTGCTTCTATGCTCATAAAAATTCCTGTTAAAATTACATTTTTTGAGAGTTTTGTGTCTGTTTTTACTTGTTTTTTACCTTTTTTGTTTTGTATTGTGTGAAATTCGGCGTATAAATTCAGATTTTTGCTTTGTTTGTCGTCAAAACCAATGTTTTTGGTGCTTGAATGAATGTTTTTTGCTTGTTTTATGAATAAAAAATAGAAAAGTATTGTCCATATCCCGAAAGTAATAAAGATTATGCCGATTATCAAATCAAAATCAAAATTGATATTATCACGAACAAGAATTCCAATCGCAAAACCCCACAAGCAAAGTGCAAAAAGATAGATGTTTATTAAAAAAATATGTATAAATCTGCATGTTTTTTGTGTTCCAAATGAAACTCCTATGAAAAGTGCATCAATAGATACAAGAAGTCCAGAAAGAATGGCAAACCACATAGATCCTCCTTTGTTGATATGTATAATTCAGATTATGCAGGGTGGTTGTTGGTTGTCATACAAGTACAAATATACTAGTGACAAAGAATTTTAGCTATGATATAATCGGTCGATGGCAACAAAGAATACGAATAAAGAAAAAGAACAAATTGTGAAAAGCAATGTCAAAAAAGTAACGAGTGTAACAAATTCTGGTAATAAAGTAACAGTAGCAAAGCAGCCAGTAGTTGAAGTTAAACATAAAAAAACGGTTGAGAAGCCGACCGTTCAAGTTATAAAAAAAGCAGACCTCAATGAAGAATGTGTTGAGAGTGCAAGAATGAGTAGACATGCCCAAGAATATCTTGACAAAAAGGCAAAAAAAAGAAAACGTAAAATAGTTTTTTGGGCGATAACCGCAGTTGTTTTAACTATACTTATAATCATCCCACTTATTTTGTGGGCAACACTTGAAAGTGATGCATGGATTATGCAATTCACATTTTGGAATATCATAAGTCCACGTGAGGCAGATAATCTTCCGTACATTGTTGTGATATTGCTTAGGATTTTTTATACGGTATTCTTCTTTTATTTGGGTATAAAAGGTGCGTACATCATTACTCGAATTCTGTCAATCAAAGCAAATAACAGAATTAAAACAATAGTTGCAATTATATTTAGTTTTACCAAATATGTTCTTATAATTGTGTGTTTCTTTACCGTTTTAGGCATTGCAGGTGTTAATGTTGCAATGTTACTTACCGGAGCCGGGGTATTAGGTCTTATCATTGGTTTTGGTGCGCAAAGTCTTGTTTCTGACATTTTGTCGGGGCTTTTCATTGTTTTTGAAAATACTTTTGAGGTTGGAGATATAATTCTATTTAACGATATGCGTGGTGAAGTTATTCACATAGGTATACGGACAACAAAAATTCTTGCGGTTGACGGAAACGTTCATGTTATTAACAACAGTGAGCTTCGAATAGTAACAAACATGACCCAACATCGAAGTGTTGCACTTTGTGATGTTACAATTTCTTTTGATGAAAACCTTGAAAGGGTAGAAAAAATTATTAAAGACAGCCTTACCGAAATTGCATACAGACATGAGATTATTACTGAGGGTCCGGATTACTTGGGTGTTGCAGAATTTAATGCAAGTGGTATGACACTTCGAATCATTGCAAAATGTAACGAGGCGGACAGGATGAGATTGACAAGGACGTTGAACAAAGAATTTAAATTGCTTTTTGATAAACACAATATCAAGATTGCGGTTCCTGGTATTGTTATCAAAAAATAATTTTGAAAAATTGGTTTATGTTGATATTATAGAATTGGTTGGTATATATATTTATATGGATTGACCTAGAGGCTTAGGCAAGGAGGTTTATAATGTCAAAAATAACTATATCGGTGGACAGTACGGCAGATTTAGGTAAAGAACTCTTTAAAAAGTATAGTTTCGAGGTAATTCCTATCGGCGTTGTGATTGGTGACAAGATTTACAGAGATTACTTTGATGTAAGTCATGAGGATATTTACAAAGCGGTTGAAGAAAAAGGTTTTACTCCTAAAACAAATGCCGCACTTGAGATTGATTATAAAGAATTATTTGAGAGTGCAACAAAAGATGGGGGAAGCATATTTCATTTCAGCGTTTCTGGTAAACTGAGTTTAAGCCATGCAAATGCACTTGCGGCGGCAAAGGGCATGGAAAGGGTTTTTGTTGTTGACAGTAAGAGTAACTCTGTTGGAACAGGGCTTTTGGCAATCAAAGTGAAAGAAATTCTTGAAAATGAAAATGTTCAAAAAATGATAGAATCTGGTAAAAAAACACTTGCAGATGTATTTGAAGAGGCAAAGCAAATGGCGGACAGGGTTGATGCCGGATTTATTATCAATGATCTTAGATATCTTTACAGAGGGGGCAGGGTTACTGGTTTAAAATTGCTTGGGGCAAATCTTTTAAAAATTCGTCCAAGTTTGCATATGATTTCTGATGGAACACTTGCACCTGCCAGAAAATTTAAAGGAAATTTTGCACTTGCATGCAAAGAATACACAAAGCACAGGCTTGAAAGTGCAGACAATGTGAACAAGGATCTTGCTATTGTTGTTCATACCTCTATTGATGAGAAAATTGTGACAGATGCAATTGATGATCTTAGGAATGCAGGGTTTAAAAATATTATCCGTGCAACCGCAGGTGCGGGGATTACTTGTCATGCCGGTCGGAATATGATTGGTATTGCGATGTTTAATGATTAGGCAAAGAACTTTTATAAATAATTTCTATTACGCTAAAAAAGAAAACTGTGATAAAATATTTTAATGGCAACACGTACAACTAATCGATACGGAAAGATAGTCGTTACTAATAAGGCAATTTCACAAATTGCAAAAATTGCACTTAAAGAAGTTGTAGGTGTTGCGGGCGGTGATGTTATTGACATCGAAACGCTAGACAATAAAATTAATTTAAGTTTAAATGTATTTTTGAATTATGGGGTTACACCTCTTGCGGTGTGCGAAACAATTCGAAAGCAGGTTAAGTACAACATTGAGAACTTTTGTGGTATGCAGGTCAGGGCAATGAACATAAACGTTGTTGGTGTCAAATAAACTTAGGTTAACAGAGTGTTAAGTGATTTTCGAAAGTAAATGTTTCAAGTAAAAGGGTTATTAGGATGCAAAAGAGTTTGAATGGATCTTCCATCAGGAAAATGTTTATTAATGCGTATGGTGCGATTAATGAAAAAAAAGATTATGTCGACAGTTTAAATGTTTTCCCTGTTCCAGATGGTGATACAGGAATTAACATGACACTTACCATGCAAAGTGTTATTAAAGAGGTAGAATCAATCACATCGAACGAAGTTGTTGCGATTTCTGCGGCGGTGTCGCGTGGTGGGCTTAAAGGTGCACGAGGTAACAGTGGTGTTATTCTAAGCCAGATTCTTAAAGGAATGATGGCAGAGATGTCAAGACCATTTGAATCACAAAAAAAAGCAGGGCAAATGTCAGAGGTCACCACAAGAGATTTTGCACGTTGTGTTGAAAATGCGGCAAAGGTTGCATATTCTGCGGTCACCGAACCTAAAGAAGGTACAATATTAACGGTAATTCGCATTATGGGTGAGGAAGCAAAGAAAATTGCAAAGATAGAACCAGATTTTATAAAATTTTTACAAAAACTTATCGAAGTTGGTGAACAAATTTTGGCACAAACGCCAGAAATGTTGCCTGTTTTAAAAAAAGCAGGAGTTGTTGACAGTGGTGGTCGAGGTCTTCTTATAATTTTTGGTGGCTTTTTATCTGCACTTGATGGAAGTGTGGAGGTTAATCTTAATTTTGAAAATGATGGAAAACCTGTGTTCGGTGATGGTGCAGATGGTGATGAGATTGAGAGTGATATTGAATTTGCATATTGTACTGAATTTAACATCTCAAACATGCACAAATCCACAACGATGGCGTCGATTAACACACTCCAGGATCGCCTTTTGAAAATGGGTGACAGTGTTGTTTGTGTTGGTGATCTTGAAATGGTAAAGGTCCATGTTCATACAAATACACCAGGAGAGGCGGTAACCCAAGCATTGCAACTTGGTGAAATTATAAATCTGAAAATAGATAATATGTTGCAACAGATGCGTGAAATGCGGGCAACAAAAAACATTGAAGACAAAGAACAAGGCATTGTTGTTGTATCGGCAGGTGATGGAATCGCACAGGTATTCAAGGACCTGGGTGTGGATGTTATCATCAAGGGTGGTCAAACGATGAATCCGAGTGCGGAAGATATTGCAAAAGCGGCCGAGCGTGTATATGCAAAGACGGTTTTTGTGTTTCCAAATAACAAAAACATTATCTTGGCTGCAAAACATGCACAGGATTTATGTAAAAAAGAACTTATAGTTATACCTACTTCTTCGGTTAACGAGGGGATTGCCGCGTGTGTTGCATTTGATGATTCGGCAAGCATAGAAGAAAACCGCCAGGCATTTAACGAGGCGGCGGCAAATGTGAAGAGTGCAAGTGTTACTTATGCGGTTCGTACAACAAGATTTGACAGATTTTCGGTCAAAGAAGGTGAAGTTCTTGGCATGGACAATAAAACCATTATTGCAAAAGGTGCGTCTGTATCTGATGTAACGGTGCGTGTTATAGATAAACTTGTTACGAAAGATACTTCAAGTGTGACACTCTTCTATGGTGAATTGATTAAAGAAAAAGATGCTAATGCACTTCACGACAAACTTTTGGCAAAGTATCCTGGTATTGATTTTAATATGGTTGACGGAGGGCAACCTGTGTATTATTATCTTGTTTCTGTTGAATAGATTGGCGGGAACAAATGCATAAGGAGTGCCCACCCACTGTCTTTGTGATATAGTATGACATG
>Ga0131853_10007344_pt1 | contig 19923 bp, 10 predicted proteins | sample TergutLab28metaG_FD_92764 | JGI IMG/M metagenome (GOLD analysis project Ga0131853, IMG submission 92764) | Labiotermes labralis P1 segment gut microbial communities from Petit-Saut dam, French Guiana - Lab288 P1 (version 2) (version 2) | ecosystem: Host-associated > Arthropoda: Insects >... | reverse complement strand
TTGCGCTGACCACGTGACACCCCTCTATCCGCAAAAGTTGGCACTAACTTCGCCGACCGGCGGCGGCCGCTCTGTCGGTATAGTTCGCGTGCGGACTAAGGCCACGGAGGTTAGTTTTAGTTTATTTCTGAGTACAACAACTCGATTTTTTCATATTTGGGACCCCGTTTAATATCGGCCTATGTTGTCCGCAAAACTGTAGCTCAAACATACTGTAAACATATTGCTGATGGCATTTGAAATACTGCTGTTTGCTACAATAAGATGTTTTACGATATGAAGTGGAATTATTCTTACAAATGAGCAAAGTTTGCTATGCTTTATGACCTCCGTCAGTACAGAAGTCCTTGACAGCACGTTTGTGGCACGTTAAAATGTAATTTTCAACAACAAATGGACTAACACTGGCGTACAGTGGTCAAACAACTGAAAGGCGTTTGACCAGATGTTATGGCATGACAAAAGCAATGGAAATAAATGTCTGGTGTCCACACTGTAACACTCTCAACAGGTCTAGAGTTATTAGCATAAGCAAAGGTATGTTAAAAATAAAAAACATTTCTGTTTATTCAGGAACTGCAGGACAGAGCCTTTGTGCCTCGGGAATTGTCAGACATTGACCAAGCCCTAATGGGAAGTCCCAGAAACTGTAAATAAAAAGGTCGAAGTGACAGACAGCGAAGAACTTATTAAGGAAGCGTGTAATTCAAATCCATGACTACGACAACAGAAGTCACACTAAACTAAAAGCTGCTCAACAAACCACAGAAATTACTACAGCATTCACTCTAGAAAACTTGCCTGCCACTGAATATTTCCACTAAAATATTTTATTTTCTATTGTTGCCTTCATTAGCAGGTTATGTCGTCTGCTCACCTTACTTTAGAGCTTAATGTCAGGATATATTGACTATGACTCAAACACACACAGCCTTTATCCATACTTAAATAACATGCGAAAAATATTAAGAATAACAAGTGACTTTCAAGAGGCACCTAGCAACAGGTATAAAATAGGTAGGCGATAGAAGACACAAAGACAAAGGGGAATGTATAAATTTATGATTCTGTATATTTGCGATGGCTAAGTCTACAGGTTAATAATGTTACTCTGAAATTTAGTCACCCTACTGCGTGTGTGCGACATGCTGCCACAGCACCCTATTAGTACAACGAAGTTAATCAGTGATTATTTTTAATCGTGACTTTAACAAGGAAATTATAGTTCCCTGAAGATGATTTTAGGATCGAAACATGTCGGAGCAATTTTTGCGTTTTAATGTGAAACTTTTATATATGTGCATCAGTTGGTGTACTAATTAAATAACTCGACGGTATGCACTGTGCAACAGTAAGGACTATGTAAAAAGTTATTAATTTGACATGGACCGTTAAGGTAAACTTTTCCATAAAGACAAATAAATGAAGAAATGTGTGCCAGTAGAAATCCGAAATCTGGACACACGTAGGTGCTGCTGTAATTGACTGGGAAAAGTACGACACACATTTCACCACTTTACAGAGAAAAATATACCGAATTTCGGAATCGCCGACTCTGACAACCGACGCCTATCAAGCGAATGAAAGGAAGAAATCTTTCCTACACAAAAGGCAAGGAAGAAAAGATAAAGTTGTCGCTGCCCCCACCATGAAGACGTATAGGTTGGACAGAGGTATAGCGTCAGTGATTTTTAACCTCGGCATTAGACGGAGATAAGTGGTGAAGTTCATACCCTCGGCCACCATAAATAAATCAGTCTCATTACAGGCCTGGACAGGTCCAAAGGGTTCCAGGAAGTTAAGGCTCCCAGATTTCGTAACAACGGCACAGGATGGTGGTAGGTTGTCAGCCTTACGCACCGGCCGCCTTTACCCCCAGGAAATGCTCCTGGTACTCATTTCTGTCAGAGGCTGAGTCGACCCCAGGGCCATAGTCCGATCGGAAGGACTTTATGTCAATGAAGAATCCACTGACATCAGCTGGGATTGAACCAGCGACCTTCCGATTTGTAGTGCAGCACCTTAACCACTGTGCTACCGCGGTCCCCCACTATACACCTAGTAAAGAGAGATGTAAGGAGTATCTGTGGGCCCCAAAGTCGGTGTGGACTTTTCGGAGTAGAGAAAAATTCTTGCCTCTACCGGGATAAGAACCCCGTACCGTTCAACCTGCAGTCCAGTCCCTGTGCCGACTATGCTAACCCGACTCCTTACTACGAGAAATGCTGCTGCAATTTCATGTGTCTCCGGTAGAGGTAAAGACAAAGTTCACCCTAGAAGAGACCAAGAATGTCCAGAAGGGGAATAGACCTATAATTCTGTCTTTTCTTTAATCTTGGCCCTAGATGGTGGTGGGTGGTTAACGCTACGCCCTGGCCACTTTACCTTCGGGAAAGAGACTCGGTACACGTTTTGCTGCGGCTGGATGGGCCCACAGGGCGTTCTGCACGAGTGAGGAAAATCTCGTCCCCACCGGGAAATATGTAATGAACAGTTTTATAATTAATACCTTCGCCAAATATTATTATGATAATCACAACGGAGGAAAATATGTGGACATGTAGCATGAGTTGGATAAAGTTAAGTGTGCATAATTTTATTGTCAGAAATTTCTTGGCTACATGAGAAAAGTTCACATTCTCAAAAAGTACTCTTCTCCACGAAGTGAGTTAATGAGTTAATAGTTTTTTAGCTCTATAATCCTGTTCTCATATCCCAGTAGTCCTCTTAACTACGGGACGAAATACCATCACCCCAGGTTTTGTTCATTTCCAGCAAATTTTTATTAATAAATCTGAAAGGACTCAGTCAGAGGCACACAATACATGAAATGGCAACAAACTCAGCCTCATTTTAGTGCCACTACCACGCCAAGCCTTTCGTATAGAATCCCAGGATAATTATCTGTCGATCATCGCTTTGTGTCCTGACCTGCCACGTCCATTCGGTGGCAATTTTTCACAATCATTCGTTAATTTTCAAGATTAAAGTCACATTGACCCAACTAACGCCATTAATCACAACTTGGCAACCAAATTGTTCGGATTCGGTGGGCGCATAGATATTAGCACAAAGTACAGGCACATTGTTTGATTTGACAGCTGTCATTACTCACTTCCCGTCGACTCATTTAATTGATAAAATTTTCTAACGTACAGTCAGCAACTTTTGTTAGATATGGTGCGTGTCTGGAATGCGAAAGGAAATATTTACAGTATCTTGTTTTTTGAAACATGATCATTAAAACACAGCGTCACCTGCAACATATTAAACTGAAACGGTTGGACCTCGACTCATGGCAAAACGGTGTAGCGGTGAGAGCTACCCTGACTGCAGTCACGCGAAGCTGAGTTCTCAGACCAAATAAAAGACAAGACATAAAGTTTTTTTTATTTTTCCGAAGTCCCACGTCACTGTTATGTGGAGGAGGGGAGGAATGCAGCAAACTAGTTTCACGCAATAATCTTGCAGTTAGGAATATTCTGGGTGGGTGAGAATGTACTTGGTTTGAAAGCTCGGCTGGTATGTTCGTTGTTAAATCAGAACAAAGCACTCACACTGCTTACGCTCAGATTTCCGTCTTGATTAAAACGCTGAATTGATGGTCTATCGCGGTGTTTTAGGTGTACTTACTTGTTTTGTATCAAACTGTGATTGTCTTCAATAAGACTCGTCCCAATAAGAGTATCCGTGAGGTGAGACTCCGTTAAGATACTGTCCGTTAAAATATCTCGATAACAACCACCCGAATGTTTTCCGATTTTGTACTGTTCTCTTGTTATAGTTCATTGTTGAGGTAAGATTTTCTATCGAAAACGCCACGCTTGTAAAAGGATTTTCATGAAGACTCAAATATGCTGGTATGTGACCCCATAACATCAGGTTAATACTTACCCAAAGTTTCGGAGAGGGGTAGCGCCATCACCATCATCTTTAGAGTCAAGGAGTGCAGAATCTGGAAACAATACATTCGTATTTGCCAGTCTACACGGTCTAAAATCCTGTAAGATCTGAATTTCTATCAGAAGCTCAAATCTGAGGAATTTATTTGTATACAATTCGGGCTAGTGCGTGTAGGAAGTAACTAATTCAAAATAGCACAGTCTTGCTCGACAGATTAATAATAGTTAATTTGCTGGTAACGATATTACCACGTTTTATGTGACACAAATTTTATTACAAGATCCTATCTATTATCTCTGTCTTGAGCGAGATGAATCCATTTTACGACCTCTTAGTTAGATTTATTTTTATTTAACCACACAGACAAGTAAATAATAAAAGGCAAACATAAAAAAAAATTGATGTTTGTTGGACCGTGCATCATTGTGATAACAGAAGAATAAAAACCAACTAGATGTCACTTATTATTTTATTGTACTTCTTATGGGCTCAACATGTTTCGAGCGTTACTATGCCCATCATCAGGAGCTTGCGACTATGCTGTTGATTATCATACTGGTCGTATCGTTCTTGGTTGCAGGCTCAAACACAGTTGTGCTTGAGCCTGCAACCCCGGACACTACTCCAGCCTAACCGCACCTAACCTCCAACATACAGCAAACCAAGAACGACACGACCAATGTGGTAATCAACAGCATAGTCGCGAGCTCCTGATGATGGGCATAGTAATGCTTGAAACATATTGAGCCTATAAGAAGTACAATAAAATAACAAGTGGCATCTAGTTGGTTTTTTATTCTTCAGCTATCAAAAACAATGTTGGTTGATGTGACAGTAACACTATCTTTAATATAAAGAACAGGAAATTATCTATAATTCATAATTTCCTCATTAATTTCCAAGTTTCACTTTGTTACAACTTCAACAAAAGTGACTTGTTTGTTTGTCTTCAAACTGCAGTTACTAGTTGTACCTGCGAAAAATTCGCACTTAGGAAGAGTGAAATGTTTAACCAAGAAAATTACGTACCCTCGATTTTAAAAACCTTAATAATGCTTGATGGTGTGGTAATATATTTCGGGTATCAACGGTCAGAAGCAGCGAGTAAATATGGAACAAAAACTTCCTACCATGTTTAAATAAGAAATAAAACTTTGAAATCGACAGTTCTGCCTGAAGCGGAAGTCAGAGGAAGTACATGATACGTCAGCTTCCCTCTGCCTCAGTTTGAAGCAGCAATGTCAGTTCTTAACTTTAGCTTTTTTTTTTTGGTCAAAACAAATTTTGAGAAGGAATTAATAACAACAAAGATTTCCATTAATGCCGAATCATAAGCCTTTTACATGTCTATCTTCAAAGGACTCATTCTTTAGTTCAGTAGATCATGATGTCGCACAACGAACCTTACGGTATTAGTATGAGAGGGGACCCAAAAGTAACGGGAATTATTTTTTAAAATGGTTTATTAGGTTTTATACTATTATAACTCTAGTCTCCTTCAAAGTACTCTCCTTTTGACTCGATACATTCGTACCGACGTTTTCCCCGCTACTGAAAACATTTCTGGAAATCTTCTGTGCTGATGTTGTTCAAGACTTCCAGCGTTTTCTTTTTCATCTCGCTAAATCAGCAAAACGTTTCCCTTTTATCTGGTTTTTCATACAAGGGAACAGGAAGAACTTTAGAAACACTCTGTGGATAATTTCCTACTTGTTCCCTTAAATCGTAACTAACATTCAAACGATTGTTTTTGATCGTCCGTCAACAACCGAGGAACGAATTTTGCGGAAACACGTTTCATATTCAAATCTTCCGTTAACATTCGCTGACATGAATTCCAAGACAAACCATTTATCTCGGAAATCTCATCAATGGTCCGGCGACGATCTGCATTGATTGTGTTGCGAACGTTTTCAAGATTTCCATTTTTTGGGCAAGTTGAAGTTCGGCCAGAACTTGGCTGGTCCTCACATGACATTTCACCCCCTTTGAAATATGAATACCACTCGCACACTTGAGTCATACTTTGAGCTTCTTCCTTAAAAGCTTCTTGCAGCATTAATACAGTTTCAGCAGCTGATTTCCCTAACAGAAACCAAACCCTCACGCATACGCTTTGTTCTTTATTATCAGCCATCAAAAATCGCCTAACTTCCTAACAGGCACTTAGAAAAAAAGCCACAACAACAATAGTCAACCTAGTTTGACGCCATGCGGCAGACTGCTGTAGTATTGTGTTGACTCGTGAAACCTTGCGGCGAATCGCGCAACTATTTCTAGTTCGCGCGCCACGTTTAATTTCCCGTTATTTTTGGGTCCTCCCTCGTATATGTGATTATTATGATTGTGGCTCTTCTAAAGCTCTAGATTTTTGCGGAACACAATTTAACAATCAGAAGTGACACTTATAATGCTGCCTTCACTCTAAAATACGGCAGTTTGAACACGCGGCAGAACAGAAGATGGATACGAGTTGCATGGAATAAATTAGTTACCGTGTAGGGTGGTGATAATATTACATACATCGAGAGGAACCCACGGCATCGTATTAGTAATTTAGCTGCATAAATGCTACTTAATCTGTGTGGGATTAAATGAATTTCAGTCCCTTCCTAAGACACAGCTACAGTCTTGCATTACACACACACACACACACACACACAGACAGAGCACTCTCGGTTATCCATGAACGGGTTTTCCGGTTTGAGGATTATCCGTGCACGATCGTAAGTAGCTAATTATTAACGACGAAGAGAAATAACGTGATTTGGCGTTACGTGCACGAATAAAATTCTCATTACAAACAAAAATCACGGACTATTTATGTAAATAATACGCGTAAGCTATGAATGTATTATGTACATGATAAATACAGCATGGTTTTATTTTTCTGCTGTGGCTCAAGAAAATATGTTTTGGATTATCAATGTTGCTCAATTTTCCTTTAACCCCCCTCCCCACCATTACCCCGGGTAATCAAGAGTAAACTGCGCATACATACATACATACATAATTACGAAAAAGGAGCTGATTTAGCGAAAGGAAAAGTGGTCTCCTGAACTCTCTACGGTGTCTGTGGGTTCTTCAGTGTTTCGTCGTCTGGTACCTAAACTCAGATATCCGATTTTGATGAAACTTGTTAGGGGCGTTAAGCACTGGAGCCACCATAAGCTCCTACATCAAAGCTTTCTAAGTGTATATTAGCGTTCTTAAAGCAAAATATATTTTTGTCTGGAATTTATATGACACAATTGCTGTTTCAAAGCGACGATATTTCAGGGAAAATTATTTATATATGATTATTTCAACGACAGAAATATTTTCTAAATTTGACCATTGTAAGCCATGAATATTCCTGAAAATAATAATGAAAGAGCCTTATCTTGAAATATTCATAGATACTTAGTGTAACGTCCGCTAAAGATCTTAAGGAAATAAACTGCCGCAAAATTTCCAGTAACTGCAGGGATGTTATAAAAACGTGCATAAAGCCGGGTACTGAGCGCTCTACAGGGGACTGATGCCGAGTACTCTACAAGCGATCGCAGTATATGAAGGTTGTGGAAATGCAGTATAGAGCCTACATGTTTTTCAGGGAAGCAAAATGGCCATTTCACATGGCCATACCTCGAAGCCAATGACGTTTATACGACTAACCACTGAACCACCCGTCTGTTTTTATTAATCACGTTCCTCCATCGGGGTAACCAAAACACTCCTGTTTGATATAACAGTTATTCATGTTAGCTGTAGTGTATTATTTCACGTACAAAACATTCTCACTTTATTCATAATACACTCGTCAAATAGTAAAAAATTAAAACGAAATAAACAGCTTTTAACTAGGCAATTCCAGCGGGATGGCATTTCAGGCCAAATGGCTTGGTCGTGGTGGACAATACCCATTAACAAGGGCAAACAGAACCCACAAAATGTGACCCTAGAGAGAACAACAAGTTTAACGCATAATGTAAAATAAATAATCGGTACAAGGAATTGGACAAGTTGATCGAAAACTGTGGACACAGAAATACTCTCCCACACAAAAGTAACACCGCAGGAAGTCATTGCTACATAGTTATTTTAGGTGCAATTGGTAAGGGCCAATCATAGTGGCCACGAGATGCTGCGGCCGCTCGCTTGATGGGTTTGTGGGTTCTAATTCCGCCGAAGGCATTGGTGTCTGTCTCTTGTAGGTGTTGTGTGCTATCTCGTAGAGTTCTATACGTCGGGCTGATCACTCGTCCAGAGGAGACCTATCGAGTGTGGTGTCAAAAAAGGATGTGTTGCTTACAGGTCTATGATTTAATGGAGTTTAAATTTTTTTGCATATTTTGTATGAAGCAGCGCACCAAGTGTGTCATTAATGTTATCACTTCTGTTAAAATGGGACAACATAAAGTGACATCACAACTAGAACATGAGAATTAAAACTATATTCCGATAGGGCAATGGTAATATTTATTGCTAATGGGTTTAATTAAAAACATTATTGAAACGATCTTACTTCATTCCATTACACTGCGTACTGCGAATGCGTGATTTCCTTCACCTTAAACCCATGCGCGGCTCGCTCCTGTACTACAAAAGCGCAGGTAATAGTACAGGCGATTGTAGTGCTGTGGATCAATAATGGGAAAACAGGACTATGTGGTGTAAAAACATTTTCAATTTTGGCAAATGAAATTTAAGTGATACGAACTTTAATTATACATTCCCATGTTGGGTACAAAGCATGTTAGAAGCCACACATGCACAGAACTGCTACGCAAAGTTTGGTGCGCAACAACGCAAGTAAGTCACCGTGTACAGAGGTCATTCAAATTGTACGATGAAACGGAAAGTGAAATAAATTCATATATTTTTCTAAAAACTCTTCAGTATACATTTTCAAACGAAGATCATTTCTGTAGTTCTCGGGGTTTTAATGGCTGTATGCCTAAATATGGAAGGACAGCGACTTTAACAGGGGCTCCGCACGGTTGCGAACGCTCTCAAATGGCAGGTGCTTTGAAAGGCGGTTTAGTTAAGAAAATCTGCGCGAGAAACAGCACACGTACAAATGCGCTCATGTCAATATCGGCCTAAACAAATTCCATTCACTGGGAGACTAAAAAGATGCTGGCCTTTAGACTTACAAGGCACGGTACCGTAGCGTATTTTTTATAATCATCACATTAGCTTATATACTGTATTATTTCTGATTACTAATAAAAATAAATAAATAAATACATACATACATAAAAATTCCATCCAGCTATTGCCAACTACACCGTCTGGGACGAACCTTCATTTAAATCACACGACTTTCGACAAAGGCACATCGACACTCACCTCTAATCTTCCCTACTTATATCAAACCGCTGTAACCACGCCGACATTGGCTGCTCTCACATAACAATTTTCTCTGTAATCACTCACATACTGTACTCGTAAATATTAGCTGCTTACTTCTGAATTACATCGTGTAACTTCAGATCACAGGATTTAGTGCTAACAGGAAGGAGTTACGCATAAATGTGCTCGAAGACTATTTATTGCCATTTTATTAGCTCACTTCCACTATATTAGGCTTAGAAGGAAAAAGTAGGTTTATGTCATTACATAGCGCGCATGCGCATGTGCGTGCTTGTAAACCAAGTTTCCTTCATAAAACCGTATCACAACAGGCCACTCCAAACTTGATATTTTTATAGGCTACTGACAATAATTCTAAAAGTGAAATCCCGAGGTTGTTGTTGCTCTAGGGCTACATGCTTTAGAATTATAAAATTTTATGTCTTCGGAGAAATATTCCGCTTCTATAAAGCCAACTTTCGATAGGAAGGGAAATGCAGCTTTTGCAACGAAAGTGGTCACTGTTACACGTACACATTTTGATTGAAATATCTGAGGCACACATTTCAGTTGGCCCCACGAGACTAAGTGCCCTAACCTGGAATTTCTGTAGCCAGTACTGCACACTTCTGACTGCTACTGATCACACATCAAAATTCTTGTACTTGTGCCTCAGTTTTACGCTAAATAAAAAAAAAAAGTAGTTGGCCTACACAATTTAAATCATATTTCAGACGAGTTTCTAAATCAATTATACGTGTGTGGCATAATTGTTTGCAGAAGCAAATTGAACCGTCTTTAGTTACACTAAGCAAAGTTAAATGCGATGTTTAAAGACACCGTCAGACGTTAAAGACTATACAGCGTTTGTAAAACAACACTGAGACAGGAAAATCGAAGCAGTCGAAGAAAACAAAACACTTCCTAGTGGTACTCTTTTGCCATGAATTCCACATAAACGAGACTGAGTTCGAGTCTTATTCTCCTGCCAACAACGAATTCTCCAGCACAAGCAGCAAGCTGAGTCTCTATTCTTAAGGTTATTCACCTCACTGTTTGAAATACCCACATCGTACACATCTTCTATTTTAGTGGTATAATTGTACATTTAGCTGAGTTTTAACCCTTTTCCTGCTAACGTGGAAAATATTGTGAGTTCCTAATAATGCCAGCAAATAGCAGATGGGATTTAACTCTGCGTTTAAAGGGTCAAACCACTAAAATACTATTTGTGTTAGAGGAATAGTCTCTTATACTGGAGTTTCTAATTCCATGACATCCAAATGGCCTCACTTTTAAATTTTTATGACAAAATTTTTTACGTTTCTCACTTCCCCAATGCGTGCTGTGAGTCTCGCTTATCTCATACTTTATAACCTAGTAACCGTTACAACGAAGGGTGAGAAGTATCCATTACTTAACCTCTCCGTTTCATCTTCCCCATTATTTTAGGTTCAAATACTTCTTTTCGAACTCTGAATTTTGGAACCTCTTTTATTTAATTCTTGGACCACGTAACGCAGCTATGCACAGACTGCTGTGACGTCGCTTTATTTCAAAGACCCACACATTTGCCTCAGTTTCAAGCCCATGAATCAGCGAGCAGAAGTGAAGTGACAAGTGGGGCGGCTCTGGTCTCTCTTCTAAACCTTCAGTTTTCTCCTTCAGATTGCAGCCTCAGTGAAGCACTCCGTTGCCCTAATCACATGAAGACTTTTTCTACAGGAAATGAGGTTTTCAGCGAGATCGATATCGTTCTTATAGAGTTCTGTAAAGATGGTGGATGTTGATTGCACAATTTCAGCAATACGTGCCCGCTGCAGCGTTAACAAAGACGACAGAAGATCCTCTTGTGTAATATTGGTTTTTAAAATTTAGCTAGTAGGCATCCGCTCAATATAAAGAGTAAGTTCTTCTTAGTGTCTATAGGCATAGACAGACGTGTGAAGAGCATTATAAAATGAAGAAAGACTGTGGTAGAAGGAATTCAAACTAAGGCAAAAGCAGGAAATTAAAGGCTCATTGCTACAGCGATGGAAAAAAAAAAGAAGCCTTCGATCCATTCACAATGCAGATTACGCCTTTAGAAACAGACGGTTTCGTCCTAATGTAGTCAGTAATTGGCAACCTCAAGTCCCGAGACATTAAGTATATAAAGATATGAACTGCATTATGATGAGCATTTTTAATTGCAATACAACATAAGGACGGATGGCGTCATATCTCACTCTGTTTTAAAAGTCATTTGTCATATACGAAGCTTCGGCACCAGTGCTCCATGTGGCGTTTGTGCAAATCTGATCTCATAATCTTGCTCGTCCGCGAAGTGTGAACTGTGAAGTGGCTGAAATATGGAATCAGTTTCTCCGCTCTGCGAAAAAGACGGGGCCTGGGGTTTTATCTGCTCTCTCTCACGGCTGCAAGGTTCATAAATTAATTCTACGAAGGTGATGACGTCATCTCATCGTCTGGCTGAGTCTTTCTCTTTACACCATATTTACAGCCCATGGTATGTATAAGAGGGAGCTCCCAGAGCTGTGGTCCTGCTCCATATCTCTACAAGCAGTTCATTTACGGCAGTGCGTCCAAATTTTCTTCACTTCACCCCGACATTCCATCCTGATCAAAAATCCCTACAACATCTCTTGCAAGAAATCTTGTTGAATGTTCATTTGATCAGACCCAAGTATCAACCTGAAGCTTGCCTGCATGTTGTTCGCTTTGAATGTGGTTATTTTGCCGGTCAATATCATAAAATACAGGATTTAATATGTCTGAGAAATAATATTGCCAGAATTGCAAAATTAAAAAAGTTCATTTTATTTATCTAAGAGGAGGGGGGGGGGATTGGTCCGAGGAACTGCGTCTTATCTAAGAACTCTGCCGCAATGACTGCGCAGTAATTAAACAACACTCTGGAATATTTATCCTGTATTCCTTTGATACTAATTTTCACGTTCTTAATTGGTTACAAAGTTATTCGGAGCATGGGGAAGAAGAAGAGAGGGGTTACATAATTAAGACAATTATAGTAAAGTTACTGTGGACCAAGTCTGGTCCATTATGTCAAACTGTTCCGCAGTAACAATTTCAACAATGTTGAATCGTAAATTTTCCAATTATATTTTCTGATACTGCCAGACTTTAAACATCTATTCATGGGTGCCAATGTCGCATATGTTCTTTAAGCACACAGTTAACAAACGTGTAGGCCAACAATGTAGAAAAAAGTGGCGCTAGTGTAGGAGCATATGTCGGGTAGGACACGTGACGTCAGGGATCGGATTGTTACGCGCTTCGGTGAAAATCCGAGAACGTAAAAATTTTGAAGTGTACAAATAGATCTGTAGGAGCATTCTGACATGAAATCGAATATGTGACTCATAAAATAAAATTCCGTGGAGAAGAAGGCAGGAAGGCGTTATGTAGAAAGTAAAATTCTTCGCAGGTTTAGCTCACGTTCTAGAATGGCAGTGTGTGGCAATTCTTACTCGGAAGATGTTGGATGTATTGTCACGTGAACGCAAGACAGGTAGGATCCCGAGAAAAGCACAGTAGTTAAAAATACGAATAAATATATCAATAACAGCATCAACATTCTTTATTAGACAATAGGATCTACATTTCTAATTGGGCTACAAGCTTCGGCGTAAATGAAGCAAACGCCAGGTTCTTAACAACTTTAAAAAAACTTACTAAGAGCCTGATGATGACATAATTTACGCCGAAACATGTAGCTCAATTACAGACAGAAAGTCTGTTGTCTAATACAGTTGTGTTGAGAAAGATTACACAAACCGATGGATTATATAAAACTACAGTAGTTTAAAATCTGTTAACCATTTACGGCCCAGTGGTAATTATATGTACCACCTGCTGAGGCATTTAAATCTGCATACTCTCTGTACAGTGTGTATGTACCTGCTCCTTTTAGTTCTAATAATATAGGTAACTTCCCTACATAGCGTCAGTTGGCCGGCGTTTGTAACGGAGACGGTCTGATTTTGGTATCACTTAGTCTCTGAATTGTGTCCATATTCCGGTTTAGAAAATAAAAGTATGAACATCTGTTTCGGCGACACACTCGGCACCCGTTCACAGGGGTGAGTAAGGGAAACACCTGCACTGTTGTGACCCGATACGAACTCCGTAGATGAGGTCTCCGCTCGTCTGGAATGTGGCGCCGCGCCCCCGCAGAGTGGCGCCCGGCGTTTCGAGACAACATGGTGGTTTGCGTGATTTTATGCTTCCGCCGCGGTGTAAATGAGATCTTCGCTCTTCTGGGATGTTATGCGGCGTAGTCTGGTAGTTGGTTACTGAGGTTTCGAGAAACATTTGTCCCACCTCGAAGGAGCAAGCAGCTGCGTGACCGTTGAAGATAAGACTACCACGCTGTTTCGAAACGTTGGGTACCAATCACCCAGTGAGGGGTACCACATGCCAGTAGAACGGCGATGTCAGCTACACTGTCCCGAAAGCCTAACAACTTGCAACTTCGTAATTGTTTTCGCCACTATTAGTGCAAGAACAGAGAACGGCACTGTACCAGAAACTTTGTTTTAATTAGTATTTTGAACACAAGAAGATAAAAAAGTCCATGATGTCAATAATTCCACAATCGGTGCCCCACGGAATTGTACAGGATGTATCTTCTAGTAAGTATAAATCGAAGTTCTCCATATAATCAGGACGAAGGCCTGTTTTAAAAGTGTTAAAATGCTGACAGTCATTTCCAAAGCCACTTTGTAGATATGACGAAAGAAGTAATTATTTATCATTAATTCGAACTGAGACACGATACAGATCTGATCAGTGTTGCGCCTAACCTGCAGTGGACCACAACCATGTGCTCCTGGTATTCTAAGCATATACAAGAGAAGAGTTGACTAAGAAGCCCAAAACTTGAAATTTCTTCAATTTGTCAATTTCATTTGCATTTATTTGTATACTAATTTATCCACGCTAAAATGCTCGAGATATATAACACTCAGAACGAACATGTTGTACAAAAACCTCCCGAAAATCAGCGAGGGACACACTGAAATTTTTAACTGGCCATACCTGTTCATTTTTGGTCCAGTACGTGTACCATGAACCACAGCTGTGGGGCTCAAAATTCTGGAAGGAGCACATTTCAACGCACTGTATGTACAGGATCGAGGATTAAAGTTTAACTCTGTCCTTTTTTTGTTTCAAATGCGAACTTGTTGCCCAGTTTCCATTTCCCCATTCCTTTCCCTCCACATGAAAGCAGCTACAGAATACTGACATGACACAATCACTTTACTTCTCACGCCGTTACGTTGAATTCACAGTCACTTTTTAGTGTCTCTCGTTCGCAGTCTTTTTAAGGGATAAGACGTTGTTACAGCACAAAACAAATTAAACGGCACAGCCTGATGCACTGTAGCCATAAGTTGATGGAAACGTTTATTCTTGCTGAATGTAGCAGTAAAATTTGAAACTAAGGACATTTATCTTATTGACTTGTACAGTTAATGGCGCCATATTAATTATAGAACTTCAGATGATAATGTAATCGTGACGGCGATTCGCTACCGGGCTGGACGGTTCGGAGATCGATTCCCGACGGGGGCGAGATTTTCCGCATCAGTCCAGACCGGCCTTGGGCTCCCATCCAGCTTCCTATAAAATTAATACCGGGACACTCCTGGGGGTAAAGGAGCCGAGGTGTGGCGTTGCCCACCAACCCCCATCTGGGGAAGATGTTAAAGAAAGAGTAGACCTATACCTCTAATTTCCCTCCGTGCCTTTATGGTAGGTTCCAGGGTAAATTTTACCTTTTACCTTTACTTCAAACAATGTGAGATAATTATGTATAGAGAAAAATTCAGTAAGGGGGAAGAAGTGTTATATTACAACGTACATTCATCGAAGTACCTTGCAAAGGGCCAGTAAAATCGCAGGAAATTTGACAAAATTTTGCGGCAAGAATTCAATGAGTACATTCCCAGCAAACAGTATGCTACCGTTTCGTAGCATACAAAACGTATTCAGTGACCACATATTTTCTTATTGCTGCTTTGCCCTGTAAGAGTGAAAGTACTTTGATTTCGGTTCTAATATGGAAATTCGAGTGCGTACGTAGGGTCATAGGCTAAGGCAAAGTCTACTGTTCTTTTAATACTTGCATCTCCAACACGTTTCGACACAAATCAGCGGTAATATAGAATATGAGAGTGCGTTCAGTCTCTCGCTAAGGAATAGAAGAGCGAGGTCGCAGGGAATTTAGTTTGCTTTGCTTCGTATGCACTCAAAAATTATTCCCAGCGTAATTAATAACAGAAACTTGTTGTCTGCCTAGATATATGCGATTATTTAAGAAAGAACCGACTGAGTCTTATCAAGAACTGTATTCCCTTTTCGTCCAACTGCGAGCTGAGATTGGACAACTCCCTTGTCAATTCCAGGCAATATGGTCGATAGGAGATCGGGAAAGAAGTTATGAAAAGACGGAAATGACGAAGGAGATGAACAAGAATTGAAGGAACTGAATCTATAGAAGATGACGAGGCGAGGAGGAAAGAGTACCCGGCAAACGAATTGACTACAAATTGTAAACCGATGTTGTTGGAAAGGAGGAGGCAGGTAAGCACAAAACATATTACGTACACCTACATATATGTAAATACATGCATACATACACACACAAATATATATATATATATATAGACACACATACATAAATACATACACAAACATATATATATATATACATACAGACATACATACATATATGTGGGCCCGGTAGCTCAGTCTGTATAGCGACTGACTACGGGCTGGACGGTCCGGTATCGAATCCCGGTGCGGACGAGATTTTCCGCCCGTCCAGACCGGCCCTGGGGCCCACCCAGCCGCCTGTAAAATGGGTACCGGGTCTTTCCCGGGGTTAAAGTGCGGCCAGGGCGTGCTGCTGACCACTCACCCCCTTCTAGTGTCGCGGTCATGGAAGAGTAGAGCTGTACCTCTGGGCCACACCGGGCCTGTAATGGGAACACTTTACCTTTTTTTACATACATATATACATACGTACATAAAGAACTTTGATATATGAGATTGTTCTTGTTTGCAAAATTTCAGGGTTTAGAAGCGATTGTGTTCAAGTACTGGCATTCGGGACAGTGACACCAAGGTTTTTTGTAACTGCGCGCATATTACTGAATATCAGGACTACTGTTACGGTCTATTTGTATATTTCTTTAAATACCTCCCTATTTCTGTGACTATGATGTTTTTTTTCTGTTCCATATATCGATCATCATAAACTCAAATTATCACCCATTCGAAATAAAGTATATTTACGATCATTTGCACGTATATACGTCATCAATCTACACACCACATTTCATATCCCTAGACATAACCAATAAACAACTCGACCGCAAGCTTTCATTTACCACAATTACGTATCATGTAAATCGCAAGAAGAAACGAGGCAGATTAATATCGATTATTATCCTTATCGATTATTATCGACGACAACCATGGTTAAAGGACACTAACCAAAGTGATCATAATTGTAATGAAAAGTGCCCGTTGTTTTTGTCGGATTTTAATCAAATATGTATTTTAAAAACAGAGTTAAGTAACCCCCCCCACCAGTACAACATTTTATAAGAATCCGTCCAGTGGCACAGGAGTTGATATATGCGGGCAGACAGTCGGACAGGCGGACAGGCGGACGGACATGTCGAAGTTGAAAGGCGATTTTTGCGACTTTACTAATGCGTCTAGAAGTGTTTCCAAGTATCCTAAATGTATTTAGATACAAGCCAACACCATTGACACAACCACAAATCTTGCAAATGTATTTAGGTTGGTACTGCATCTTGAGCGTTAGTTGTAAGGGTTCTCTGTACATGCAATATAGAATATAAATGTGAGACTTAATTTCATTATGAACCACTAAAGCAAGGAGATTATTGTGCATTACAGTAGGGAAAGCCGATTGACGTAAATAGCCGAGAAAGTAAAGAATTTAAACACGTACTTAGAACCGGCGATACAGTCAAAACAAAAAATTAGTACTCAATCATTTAAAAATGTCCCGAATTTCAAATACAAAGGAACAAAATTTAAGGTAACAGTTAAATATAGTAAAATGAAATAAAATTATCAACTATGTACTATTCTCAGTTCGGATTTTACTGCAATTATAGTTTCGTTTATTCTTAACATGATTAATTTCCAAAGTGTGGTCCGCGGACCACAGGGAGGTCGTAAGCGTAATTCGGTTGCTCCGCGGGGGGGGGGGCGATCGTACGAAAACATTTACACAATCATGTAAAAGTTTTAATTGTGTTTATTTTTTAGTTTCATTAAATCTAAAGCATAAGCTTAGCTTCTAGAGCACAGCGTTATAATTGCTGAGTATGGGGCAAACACAGCGGACAAGTCTTCAAAGATCCTCAGAAATTTTTAAAAGTTTCGGGAAGAAAGAAGGGGAGTGCTGCTCCATGTAACCCAAGATGACCTCAATATGCCTACTCCACAAATAACCATCCCTGCAACGCTACCTAATACAATCCTAAAGATTTTAAAGATTTAACTAAGCTAAGACAGAAAACATAAGTTTTCGAGAAGGAACTTTCCAGGAAATGATAGATTATATACATAACTAAAACACACTACAGCTGTGCCGAATTTATAAAACGCATTCGGCATAGAGTATATTAAAATTATTAATTATTCCGTAAAAATATCAGGGAATTTTATAGCGTTTCACCGTTTTAATTATTTTTTCTTAAAAATATATTTACGCAGGTCACGGAAAAATGTACAATTTTTTATTTAAAGGAACACAAAGACAGGTTTATGGAAAGAAGGTGTAAAATGAAAATGTGTACTGCTTGGTTTCTCTAGCTGTGACGAAAGTCGATTGGTTTTGCAACCGGATAATTTAATCATGAAAGCAAATCAAGTTATCAGAAGAGCACTGAAAAGAAATACGCTTCTGAACAAACTCTAAACTATTCGTCCCAATTTATTTAAATATTAATTGTGAGGCAATGAATGCCTGTTGTGAGATGTGAGACGCTAACGAAGGGTAGGAGACACGAAACTACCATCTAGGATGTGACGTCGTGTAGTTCGGTAAATATTTCTGACAAAAAATTCCATCTCCATCATCAGTCTTCTAGCCTGAAGATGGTGGCAGCTGTTTCCTCCGAAATGCTTGCACCTTCTATCACACTACACGGAGTTACTTGGAACAAAACAGTAATATACATTACTTCATTTTATCTAACATGCAACTCACAAATTTACGATCGATTAAATAGCTAAGCATATAGAAAATGTAAATAGAATAAACATAAACAAATTGTCTGACATTCCAGTTTGTATACAAGAGAAACGGATGATGAAACACCATTTGATTTTTCCTTGTGCATTCACTTCCAGAGTCGGAACAAACGAAAAATCATAAAATACACCAAATGAATGCAACGAAAGTATAAAAAATTTCAAGAATTTGGAACACACAGCAAAAACATGTCCACAGAAAGAATATGAGCACAATGAGTGCATTCGGAGTATGTTTACCACCATCCTGTTCATTATCGTTTGATTTGACGTCCACTACCTAAAAAGTTAAAGATTAAACACACTAAATATTAGTTTTACATGTGGCTTTATGTGGGTGTGAAAATTGTACTATTACGTTGCTGGAAACGAATACATCGAGGTTATTAGAGAAAAGGATGCTGAGAAGAATTTTTGTGAGAGGCAAGAATTAATGGAACAGTAGAGAAAATTTCGTCTCGAGAAGAGATGTAAATTGTGCTGTTAGGCACATGTCATTAAAATAGCCAAATCGAGGGTGGTGAGGATCACAGGGATTGTAGTGTGGCTAAGACGAAACAGGGCGACAAGACGTCGGCTAGAAATCCCGAGGAACAACAACACTTGAGAGACCCAGGTGTAAAAGCAATTAAAAGAAAATAGATTGGTAGTTTGGGAGGTGATCAGTAACACCGCCGTAATCTTGTGAGCACGGTACACAGGTGAGGTTCTTGAACAGCTGAGCTACTAGAAGCTTCTAAGTAGTGCTCTCTCCTGTGGTAATTACTAGTCCTAGCAAGTAACATTCTGGAGACAAGCACTGCACTGTAGCAATACTCGGCATGTAAGCTTATTTTGTTGTGAATGAAAAAAAATATATCTGTTTACGAATTAACCTGTATATCTCGTCACTGCTTACGAAAAGACCTGACTAGTCAGTTTCTGCACAGAACGGAATCGCCATTTTGTATAAGTATGGAATGTTTCTCGTAATTTTACAAGCACCTACTAGTTTACTACTAGTTTCTTTTATAGTTTTTTAGTTTTAAACATTTTTCTATTGTAATACTTTTTTTAAACTTGTGGGTTCCCACATATTATATATACAGGGTATACACAAAAGAATGGTACGGTTTCAAAAGTTAACAAGAAATCTATTTCTCACCTTACACGGGCACAACGTTCACCGTCAGCAGCGGCAACTGTCCAAGTTTCTCATGCGCTACCAGCAGTTCGCTTTTCATGCTTACTGCGGGACCGCGGGGCCAGTTTCCAAGATGGCGTCGCAGCAGGAAAAGGCTTTCTGTGTGCTCCGTTTTGAGGTGTCCAGATCTGTGATTACAGTGCAGCGTGAGTTTCGTGCACGGTTTAGAAAAGACG
>Ga0131853_10007343_pt1 | contig 19924 bp, 8 predicted proteins | sample TergutLab28metaG_FD_92764 | JGI IMG/M metagenome (GOLD analysis project Ga0131853, IMG submission 92764) | Labiotermes labralis P1 segment gut microbial communities from Petit-Saut dam, French Guiana - Lab288 P1 (version 2) (version 2) | ecosystem: Host-associated > Arthropoda: Insects >... | reverse complement strand
GGATAATATTAGGATGGATCTCCAGAAGGTGGGAAGTCATGGACTGGATTGGGCTGGCCCAGGATAGAGACAGGTGGCGGATGCTTTTCAGCGCTGTAATGAACTTTCGGGTTCCGTGAAATGCGGGGAATTTCTTGAGTTGCTGCAAACCAGTTAGCTTCTCAAGAAGAACTCTGCACCATGGAGTAAGTAAGTATTCTTTGTCAAACATAATTAGAGAAATCAAACGAAAGCGTCAGAAATATACACAAAGCAATTTTGTAGGAAACCCTGCAAGGAAAAAAGCCAGATGTATATATGGGTATGTGGGAAGTTAATAATTTAAAGGATCCTAAAAAAATTAGGTTCTAGATAGGATTTATTTGCCTCAGGGCAGACTCCGATGGCGGGCTCTTTTAAACAGGGTAATGAACATTCGGACTTCTTGAAAGGATTTAATGGTCAGGTGAAAGACTTTTAACTTGCCAGGAGGAAGTGTTCTGCACTGAATTCGTGGCTAATTGAATCACACAACATTTGGTATATAAATACAGATACTCAAAGAGAGAAAAATATATTTAAAGTCTATTTATATGTCGAATAACGGGTTAGAGCATATAGTGAAATTGATACTAGCATATAGTGATACTGATACTAACATATAGTGAAATTGATACCAACATACAATAATCGTGTCAAAAATTTCTCAAAACTGTGTTTGTGTGTGTGTGTGTGTGTATGTGTTTAAGCTCAGGATAATCCAGAATGAATCGAAATAAAGATAGTGAATAGTTTATGTGCCCTTACCTAGAATACAGCCATCTGTCTACAAAAAATATCTGAGAGACCCAGAAATTTTGCAGAAGAATACTGAAGGGTTTCAGACAGGAGAAGGGGTTGAAAAATTTATGTACAATACTAAAATATAGGTATGATATCCATGCTGGTTCTTCCAATAAACAGGTGTATGGGCGTTTTGGAGCTCATGAAACAAACTGTACGTCCGCTGCAGGGCTTTTACATCCCATGGTTCAAAATACGAATATAAAATTCTGGAATAGGTAAAGGCCAAATTTAATATTAAATTTATGTACACAGTGCTGCTGTCTAAACAGTGGACTGGGCTGCAGGAGATTGTTAAGTGTATAGCTGTGGACAGACGTGCTACATTCACGTAGTTAACTAACGTACGACAGATTATCATGTGGTAGAGTGTTAACAAAGAAAGAAACTAACCAAGAAACTAACTTACTGAATGAATGACTGGATGTCTGACTGACTGACTGACTGACCTATCGACCAACTAACCAACCAACTGACAGATAAAATCAACCGATACACCGACCGACCAACCCCATGCAGCAGATTCCTCTTTGAGAAGCTAACAATTCCACCCGCAGTCAACCCCCCCCCCCCCACCTGTATTTTATAGAATGCGAACGTTCTTTTCCGTGCTGACAACGCCCCAACACTCGTACCTATCCTGAGTGAGACGAATTCACACCATCTCTTTCACTCCTGTTTCTTTAAGAACAATTTTAATGTTATCGCTCCATCTAAGTCTAGGTCTTCCGAGACGTTACTTTCTTTCAGTTTTCCTTCCAAGGCCTGCATGCGTTCCTCTCTTTTCCCGCGGGTAACACATGCCCCATCCATTTCATCTTCCTTCATTTGATCACCCTAGTAATTTCTGGTGAGGCGAAAAAGTCCTGAACTTCTTTACTATGCAGTTTTCTCCAGCTCTCTCTCTTCTCTCTTTGATTAAAATATTACCTCAGAACCCTGTCGTAAATACCTTCAAACAATTTAGTATTATTCATTCTGTGCAATGTGCTCGCAATCAATTACATGTACAAAACGCATGCACATAATACAATTATAAGTTATTCATAAATATAACTTTCCTACATGTTTCGGCGATAAATCGCTGTCCTCCGGGAGATGTCCTTACATTATTACTAATATATCAATTTCCGTTTAGGATTTTAAAAAAAACAGGAGCAATTATAAATATAATTATATGGATACTATGGATCGTATGATGGTATATCCGTGGTTAAAATCCACCAAGAGTGGCGTATCATTAAATTTAGACAACGAGTGTATTCCCTTCACCCTATGGTTTTTCTCTTAATGTGGGAGACAAATTTATCATGTGTGTAAGAAATATGGGAAAAACTATAGTTAAGGTTAACCAGCTGTAAGAATTTTGGTGTGAATGACACTGAATGTAATTCAGCACACTTCAACATTTATTGACAAGTAAATGTCACCCAATATAATTCAAATATTACTGACATTTGACTGTGATACAGCGTACTTGAAAAGGTTATATTAAACTGGACAAAATCCGAAGTGTGAGAGCAGAACCTTACAATTATTATTTGTCCTTTTAAGAGACATGCAATGTAACCGTATTTTGTAAAATAATCCGAAAGGAAATGCTTATTTCAGGTGTTTCTGTAAGGATCGTCTTTCCAAGTGTAAAAAGTGTATGATCAAAATTTTATTTTAAATTTGAAGACTATAATTTTTTAAAATTAATGTACGCCTTCAACGGGGCTTTTCTTGTCTGAGTTTGATCTTTAACGCCGATAATACGAAAGTTAGACGAAGTCGAAACATACTAGACATGAAACGGGATACTGCAGAGATCAGGCTGTGTAATGTGTGCAGTCTTGTCTTTCTGAACAGTCACTGCGTTACTTGCCTATAGTATATGTATATGTAAATATATATATAAAGGTTAAAAGGTAAAGTGTTCCCGTTACAGGCCCGGTGTAGCCCAGAGGGTGGGTAGAGGTGTAGCTCTACTCTTCCATGACCGCGGCACTAGAAGGGGGTGAGTGGTCAGCAGCAAGCCCAGACCGCAATCTACCCCCGGGAAAGACCCGGTACACATTTTGCAGGAGACTGGGTAGGCCTCAGGGTCGGTCTGGATGGGCGGAAAATCTCGTCCCCCACCGGGATTCGATCCCGAACCGTCCAGCCTGTAGTCAGTATATGTATATGTATATGTATGTGTATGTGTATGTGTATATGTATATGTATATATATATGAAAGTAGTAGATTTTTTAGGGTACTCAGATTTTTATAAATACCACTCATATTTCTTTGTGATCATTTGCAAATTAAGCTAAATAGGTGCACATAATTCTTAGTATATTTATTTTCTCTTCTCTACATGTTTCGGACATCCATATGCCCATCATCAGGAGAACTTACTGTATCTATGCGACCTTCGTATTTGTTACTCTGAAATAAGTGGATAGTTTGCAAAAATTGGGTGTGTTTATATTGTAAAATCCAAAATGTTGTTTACAAGAAAGTGATAAAATTTCAGTAAAATTCATATGTAAATGATATTATTGTTCAAGTGCACTGTACTGAGATTTTATCACTTGCTTTTAAATAACATTTTGGATTTTATAATATAAGACCGCACCCCCCCCCCCTAATTTTGTAAACTATCCATTTGTTTCACAGTGACAAATACCACGGTCGCATAGATACAGTACGTTCTCCTGATAATCGGCATATAGATTTCCAAAATATGTAGATAAGAGAAAATAAATATACTAAGAATTATGTGCACCCATTCGGCTCAATTTGCAAATGATTATACAAGGATGCACGGCCAACAAAACACAAAATACATTTCTTTGTAATTACTTCGCTACGCTGTCATTTTCTAGATTAAATGGCGTTAGTGGTAGGTAAATGAATCTGGATTATTGGTAGAGTGAAGACAGAGAGAGAGGAAAACCGAAGAAGTAGAACAGATCGCGCCCAGAGCCATTTTCTCCATCACAAATTCTGCACGGACTCTCCGGGGCTCGAAGAGCTCCCACTGCTGCTAGAATCAACACTACAGCCAGAGTACACACACGTAGTTTATTCAGGTATTTGTGTTCTGCTTGCATTTGGTTGCGTTTTATTTGTGTTACTAACACTGGCCTTCCATGAAGATTTCTATCTTGTGGGACAACACACCCGTGATCTGGCGTACAAGTACGGACTTCCCGGAGAAACCTGATGATTCCATGTTCAGAGTAAAATACGTAAATATGAAGGAAGAAATTTCCTTCGAAACGTTTATTAAGTTATATTCAATACACAGATTAATTTCTCTTTGTTCCTACCAGCCCAGAATTACATGATTATGAGTAAAGTTAACCGAATCTTAATACGCAACAAGACAGGCAGTCTACGTACAGTGTACCACTGAGGCGATTTCGTACAACCATCGTCGAAGTGGAAAAGCAATAAGTATTACATATTCTGTGTTTGTGTTGTCATCTGTGGCCTGCCCGGGTATACAATATTTTTCCACATATCTCATAAACGGTACCATTTTCGAAAAAAGAAAATGACTGAATGTAAAATGTGTGTTCCGATTTTTTTCTGCAATTTTCTCTCAAACATATCTCATAATAAGAAGAAATGAACAAAATATGATCAAATATATATATATATCGGTCTTCATGTAAATTAAACTTTATTCTTGTTAGATCTTAATTAAACTTGAATTTCCCCGATAGATTTTCGAAAAATGCTATAGTATAAAATTCCATGAAAATAGTTTCAGTGGGAGCCGAGTTGTTTCATGCGGATGGACGGACGGACGGACAGAGAGATGGGCAGACGTTGCGAAGCTAATAGTCTCGTTTCGGAATTTTACGAACGCGCCCAAAAATGTATGTTTAACAAATTTTGTACCTAATTAAATATTAAGCGCATCTTATTCATCCACTTCCCCGTCCACGGAATAAAAAAAATCATTTTCGAAATATTTATGCATTGGGAAAATTCTCTGGGAAATGACAACACGTAGTTTCATATACGAGTACCAAAAAGTCAGAGATGAAGTCTGCATGTGCCTCTACACATGGAGCACTATCAATCACACTACATGGCTCCACAAACGAAAATACCACAATTATTACTTACGTTGTAGAGCCACAGACCCATATTCTATTACATCTAACACCATTGACTCATTTCGGAGAGGAAGTACATTACGGGCAGACGTATCTACAGTGTGTTTATATAACCCAGTAACTTTATGTATTTAGCGTAATATTAACCTTATGGCGCCGGAATTATTTTTTTAATTTTAACACACCCTGTATATAAAATGTGAATAATACAGGAACCAAATATGTTAGAATTATGAAACAAACCGCATTTTTAAGAGAAAGAAACGGACAGTATATACGATGTTTAAAATATTCAGTACCTATATTTGTTGAATAAATATATAAAATGCAACTTTAGAGGTTAGCGGTGCGGTACGACCACTATAGTTGACGTTAGGCGTCAAACGGTTAATTCAAGTTACAGTGAGCTAGAGGTCATCCTTGAATCACAAAACTAAACATTTGTGATGTTTTTCTACAAACAAAGAAGCACCTGGGTTGTTCAGCACACTCATGACGTAGGCTAGTCCAAAATAAAACTTTTCCGAACCAATAATGGGAATTCCATACGCCCATAGAAATTTTGTATTGTTTCACGGCTTCTCCATCTTACCTTTATATTACTAAGAAAAAGAAGGTACTTGTATAATATATTATATACCGTCAGTACACAAAAACATTAATATAGTATATGTATGCAATATGTTACACTATGGCTACATGTTTCGACCGTAAACGGTCATCATCAGGCCAATAAAGAACATTTTGTTTAAGGTACAGAAAGTTAATACTGAATGGGATCGCATTTCGTTTACAGTGGAATTTAAAATAATGTAAAAATAAATCCCTATTTGCAATTAAAACAATTAAAATTAGGCAGTAAACAAGTAGATAAGGATCTTAAAAATGCTATGTTGTTTTGTCCACAACAACATAGCATTTTGAAGATATATAATATATTATACAATTATTATTGCACAACGGGATGGTTTCTTTCAAGAAAAAGAAGTTACGTTTTCTTACTTCATCTACTTTAAGTTACTTTTTTATTTGCTGTTCTTAGAACTGCTGTCAGTGAGTCACAATGAAGAGCGCCCAAAAACTGGGTATTAATAAAAAATGAATCAGATGGAAAATGGAAGGAAGACATCGCGGCAAAATGTAAAGCAATTTACAAGAATTATCCTGTAATGGCTAAAGGAAAATACTGAAAACATCAGAATATTTGGCGTCCCGCTCTGGGATTCGGGCTCAAGTCAGGAGTATTATCGCTAGAGTTAACTTGCTCGGATTAATATTAAAAACACAAGCAACTGGTACAAAGCCGAAAAGCAAACACATAAAGAATACGTCAGCTAGAGATAATTCATTGCCAGTTTTCATGTTTTCGCAGCGGTGTGGCTAAGGATTCCGTTATTACGGTACATGAGAATGTGTCACTTGGTAGTGGGACTCGTTACGTATTATTTTGAAGGCTGAGATTAATTCTGTAAGGATCTGTCCGACGTCAGGCGAATTTACTTTTATGTTTCGTGTCAGAATCTCATCTAGCATTACTGTCGGCTATGTAAACGCTGCGTGTGTTTCGTGTTCGATACAACCAAAATTTTGAATGGTTGGTCATTGGTATTTTGATTACGCTCGCATTTTCTATCCTAATGCTTTTTATTATCCTCTGTGGCTACCTAAAAACTGACTCCAACTTAGGGCAACACAAGCAGTGCTTGAGATTTCCACCACGCTTTTCGTGTGCGGAGAAGCTAGGAGATGGTCATTTATCACTCTGAGACGCTCACGCTAGCTGTCCCAGTTCAGTCACGAGGCCAGAAACTTCCACATTTTTTCATCGTGCCTTGCAACAATAAACACATCTATGATGATGACGAAATTGGTGACAGTTCCGATTATGGCAATAATAAAAATAATACAAGCCGACGAGTCTTCCAATAACAACGACAACAATAACAACAACGAAGACGACGACGACGACGACAACAACAACAACAACAACACAGGCGATATACTATGACGTAATATTGCTGCGCATTCGTGAAACCATAGTTGCAGTGTAAAAGCAATAATGATTACATATTCTGGGTGCGTCTGTGTGTGTTTGTGTGTGTGTGTGTGTGTGTGTGTGTGTGTGTGTGTGTGTAGTCTTAGTTATCCAGCATGCAAAGCTCATGGGCCTTAATTTATTGTCATCTGTGGCCTGTCATGCCTTACCAAATATTTCCACATTATCTCATAAACGTCAAAATTTTCGAAACAAAAAAAAAAGTTGTTGAACATAAAACGTGTTTTGATTTTCTCCACACGTTTCGTCCGAGACATTTTTATTCTAAGAAGAATTTAGCACGATATGATGACAAACGTATACATCTCTTCATGTAAAGTAACCGTTATTATTGTAGGACTTTAATGAAACTTGAATTTTCCCGACAGATTGTCGAAAATATATTAAAATATCAAATTTTATGAAAATCCGGCCAGTGGGAGCCCAGTTGTTCCACGCGGACGGACGTTTTCGAATTCTTGACCCTTGGACCGATAGGTTGTCCCGAAACTTTTGTCGATAATTGCCACTCTTCGCTACGTAATGTCCCAGAAGAGCGCAGATCTCATCTACATCGCGATTAGTGTCCGATACCAGGCATGTTTCAACTTGGTGCAGGTGTGCTAATAGAGTAGAAACTAGTTAATAATATCAAAGTATGTTTTAATCACAAACTGATGCAGAAGCGAACTTTCTTAAAAACAATTTTAAAATTAAATTAAAATTAACATTAAAATATCAAGACGCGCGGTTTGTATGTGAAAACTGTCGAGACCCAACAGGCAAGACTGTGTAACAGCCATAAGAACACTAAACTAAAGTTAGTAAAAACAAATGCCGCATTATGGTTTAATACAATGTGCAAAATTAAACGTCTGAAACCAAACTACATCAACATCAAAGTCAATGGCAAAAAGTCACAAGACAAGAAAACCACAACAAATGCGATCAAATACAGGATAAATCAAGAAATCAAATTTCCCTGCTTCAAGAAACAGAACCTCAATCAACAATTACATTGTATACATCTAAACCCTGCCCAATATCGTAATGTAATTTTAATGCAAATTTTAATGCAAATTTTAAAATTGTTTTTAAGACAATTCACTTCTGCATCAGTTGGGGGGAAAAAATTTTTTTTGATACTAGCAAGATGTATGTGAAATTAGTAAATAATACTTGTCATAACAGTGCGAACATACGTATTTGTACTTTAAAGAACTCCGACTGTAATTTAAATACCTCATTAACTCGCCCAAAATAATGATTGTTTTAGAGGAATTTTACTTCAAAAGTGTGTGTATATATATTTCCTCACAAACTCATCGTCCCAAATCGCATTCACCTGACGGTCAAATTAAAGTGATAAAGATTTAGTTTATTTTCGATTATATTTAACGGAATACAAAGCAATATAATTTCTATATAAAATATCGTATGTGATAGATATCAGCATTCCAATCACTCTGTGAATATATAAGAATTCGGATTTGATAAATATGAAAACACATTGCGTAATCAGAACATTAAAGAACGCGCCTGAAAGAGAAGTGTTACATATTTCTACCTACGTTATATTTCAGTGGGGTTTGTGTGGAATAAGTTGCCGTTGTGTAGAAGCTTGCAGATTACATTCAGTCGTTACTTGACTAACTGCCTGAAATTAAAAGAATATTCAATGAATTTACAGTGGGGCGTTTTATTGCCCTTCAAAATACTGAGGAATATCCGACTGTAAGTACTACAATAAATTTCTCCACCCACCTCAAAAACAGGCTGGCCACAACAAAGGCTACTCTGTGTAGGTAAATAATTGCTGCTCATTCTGAGAATCGTTGGAAAGTCATAATGTGCTATATGGGACAAATTATGCTTTTTGATATATGTGGGCAGGTGGTGCATCAGAGACTCTGCGGTTCTTTACCGAATTAATATCATTCACGTATCTTCTATATTTGTGTGTGAACATGTATAACAGGTATCTGTGTGTGAGCGAGTTCGCTTTCTGTCTCCGAAATCAAAGAGCTTAAGTCTCGCCCCCTTACCTAAGGCCGAAATTGTAATCAGCTCTTAATGAAGCATCTCTTAGACTACGCTGTTACGTTAATGTTTCGGCGCTGTATTCATCGCTTGATCAGCTAAGTCTTTGAGCCAGGATTTCTTGCGTCTTTGTCGACTGCTTCAAGAGGGGCTTTTAGACGGTTCAATAACAAAATATCGCGATTATCTAAGCACCTCTTTAAAATACTAAGGGAACGTCTCACAAAAGCAGCGGAAATATTTACTTATAATAATAATAATAATAATAATAATAATAATAATAATCTTTTCTGTTCCTCTGGCCAGTTTATACTCAGGTGTTACAGACAACTGCTACACTGTATTTCACACTTACGTAGTTATAATTTGCGTAAGAAGTAATTTATCTTTTCTTTTTATGGCTCTCCATTTTCATAATGTGACAGAAAGATAGTGTATCATTTTGTGTGTTTGTGTGTGGGAGTGTGTGTGTGTGTGTGTCTTTTTACCAAACAAGTTTATACTTCTTGTTACTTTCATAAGAAATGAATGAAACACGTTTATATAGAACCGAATAAAAAACGATTAGTAGGGCTGACTGCTTGCTAGCAAGCAGTCAGCATAATCCGTATGACATATACCTGCTGGTATGTGTACAGTGCTGTGATGGACAGAGAAACTGTCCGAAACATGTAGAATTTTATTCCAAAAATAAATTTGAGAAATTAGTGCATCTCGTTGGTTTTATTTTAAGAAGAGTGTGCTAGGATATTGTACACTGTACGTACCGTGCCTTGCACAGAAAAAAATAAAACTGCTAGGATAGTCGGTTAAGTGGCCAAAACTAGGGCATAATTTTTATTGCATGTATCCTCACTAACACGGCCATGATTAATGAAAAGCATGAAAAAGAACTTAAATGATGAAATATATTTTGAATTACCAGATAACCCAATGAAGTGGCGTCCCATCCCATAACAAGGATCAGCTTAGCCAGACCGCTGCCAATTCATGAAACATAACATTGATGCCCTCAGTGAGATATAAAAGTTTCTTATTTCTTTCTCTCTTATTCTGACCTGGTTCTACCTACTCACTGCAGGTGTAGAGGGTTATAGTTGCACCTGATTACATTCGGTGCCTCGGTAGGACGCCTCTTAACGAGGGTTCGACCAGTCGCAGAGAAAACACACAACCCTCACTAGAGACAGACGTCATTGTTCACAGGTCTGATTCGAACCCGCAATCCCAGCAAACGAACGGTCGCAGACCCATGTCTTAGAAGGTGCAACCGCCGGGATCGGCTATTAGTTACTTAAAAAATTTCTTTGAAGATCACCATCTTCTGGTATGTGACACCATAATATATCGTGCATTTATAGAGTGTCCATTGTCTGGTACTCAAAAGCATTAAAATATGACAAGGTCGATTCCTTCCACATTATATGTTATTAATCACCAACATCCCCTTCTTTCGAAGCGATACAAAGCGTATCAGTTACGAAACCGTCGTTCAATAACATAAGAATCAATCAATATAGACTGCTAAATCCCGTCACTATAACATTTTCTTCTGGTCTATGTTACTTCTCATCTACTACGTTCTAATACTTTCAAATTATAAACGCTCCTATTTCCTTCGGAATTTAAAAATTATAACACCATCACTCATTTCGCATTGCATTTGTTGACTGGGGGAACAATTTTGAAAAATGCTTATTGATTTTAAGAAAAAAGACCATCCATAGCTCCCAGAGGTCGTCCACTTTCTCGCAGGATATGGCGGACGACTCATCATTGCTGTAATGGAAAATTCAGAGGTGCCTAGCACCGCCACTGATAAAAAAACTGTCCGTGAGAGATGGGAATTATTAACGACTCTCCTTCGCGGATGAAGACACCAGCGGGTAGTGGCAAGGTTGGGGCACCAATAAAATCGCGAGACGCTAGTAATACGGGGTGACAAAGGAAAAAGAAAGAAAGAGGGGTCATGGAATCAGAGACCAATCGATTGGCAAGATGGAATAAGAAATTTGATTATTGAAGTTGCTGGGGGAATGACAGGCCAATCCTTTCTCAAGCACAGAGCGTAATAAAGGGATTCCAGCTTTGCATTAAGAAGCAGAGAGATCTTGAAATGTCTACCCAATCTTTTATAAGAATAGCTCTGATTTTTCCTGTTCTCTAAGCTGAGTTCTCTATGACGGCTGAAGGTAGTCTTCCATTATAAAGAAAGCACCAGGAATCATTGCATCCACATGAAAATCAAGGGGTTGTGTTGCGTTAGGCATTAGAAAGTACTAAACAAATACATTTGTCACATCAACTAAACAATAATCAGGTTATTTGACTACTATTTCGACATATTTCAGCACCAGTTGCTGGAAATATAATAAAATATGTCGCCAGACAAAATGGAGAACTTAAAATTTTTTGTGTTTCAAAACTCGGGGATGTTGGGATGATCATGCACATGAAATGCGTATGAAATGCACAGTTAATTTTAGAAGAGAGGCCTACTGGATAAACTTCGTTTGGAAGAACGAAACGAAGATTATATACTGTGATTTAAAAAGATGGACTCAATTTTGTACCTCTATATTTCCTGAACAACACAAGATATATGAATAATCTACATGAAATTTGGAAGTCAAAGTCTTAATTTATTAAACGTCATCATTAAAGCGCTTCTCTAATGCATAACCGTGCAGTAGCTTCAGTTGAGAGCAAAATGGCTACTATGCAGTAAAAGAATTTTTGCGTGTATCAGAGGAGAACGTGAGACGAATTCAAGAGCGTTTTGACCGTAGCCCAACCAAGTCAACCAGCAGAGTGAACAGAGAACTAGGAATACCGCAACCAACTGTCTGGCGTGTGTTGAGGCGCCGTTTACTTTTCAATTGAGTCCATCTTTTTGAATCACATTCTACAGTTCCATTAACAGACTGTAAGGCCGAAGCAAGCTCAGAGAGCTTGAACACTCAGATTGTGTTATCCTAGGCCGTTCATAAGGTTCAGGTTTGCCACGAAGAAACTAAAATTGCAGCATGAGGGTATATGATCGGGATTCCCTTGATATTCAGGGAGAAAATAAAGACTTAGCATTTAAGTGAAGGGTCTCAAGAAATTGTCAAATTAGTCGGTAACATTGCCGCCATTCGAAGCACGTACCTTCATTAACTATGTGTTTCTAGGAAGTGTGTCATCCCCGTTGTGTGTGTGTGAAACTTGGAAATTGTATACAAACACAACTGTGTCACATAGGTGTATTTAATGGCTAAATGGACAACTAAATGTTTCGGCCCGTACTGGCCATCTTCAGGTTGTTTTAAGAGAACTGGCTTAGGATCTAACGATATGCATTGCGCGCGCACACGTTGTGTAGAGATCTCTACATACGGGCTTTTTTTATTTACAAAAAGTAACGCTATTGTGGAGGTGTGCTCGGCAGGTATGCGGTTCCGTAGTTGTGTAGAGGCCGGTTCTCCGTCCTCCTTATTCGGCTGCGTCGTGGAGGGCTTGAGTAGCCTTGGGTGCCTGGTCTCTTGCCTATGAGGACAGAGATATGTGTGTGTGAGTAGGGTGGTGGATTGCTCTAGTCTAGTTATGCATGGGAAATGTCCTCTGTGTTGGGAATATAGATGGCTTGGTACTTACCTATGTTCTTGGTGTTAGTGAGTTCACGTTCTATCCCGTTTTGTCCCTGGGTGAGTGTGAGTTCATATGGGTGGTAGCCCTCGCTCTTGCTGCCATTTGCTGTTTCTCTGTGTGTGGCCATTAAATACACCCACGTGACACAGTTGTGTTTGACTATATACAATTTCCAAGTACCTATATGTTTATTTATTTATTTATCTATTTATGTTTGTTTAACAACACTGTCAGCAGCTCTGCCATTACAGCGCTCAGAAATTGCAAGAAATGTGAGTGAAAAAGGTTGCAGCCTACTGGAAATTCGTTTTCAAAACTCACTGATTGGAGTCAAGAAAACCACAACCCCAGTTCCAATAGATGTATTCCACGGAGATTCAAACCCGGACAGCAAATAAAACGACGTCGAAAGGCCTAAAAATATAAAAAGTGCTTTGTAAAAGAAAATTCTAGACAAAATTTGGTGCGACTTTTCTTATTTGTGTTCCTACTTTATTAATTTAAAAAAAACACATTTATCTTTCTGTAATAAAGAATGAGCTTCGTCAGAGCGACATCTGTACTTACTTCATTTTACAACACCCTCAGTGAATCGGACTGTATATTGCATCGGATGACTGGGTCACAGAGAATATTTAACTGATAAGTAAGTAAGTGAAATTGTTGAGGCACAATTTAAACAGATAACAGAAGCTTATCTCGGGACACTAATATTACAGGTATAGATTTGAAGCAAACACCTCGAGATACAACTTCAGAACAGCCATTTATGTCTGCTTGCATGACGTCACTAATGCGAGGAACAGTACAGTATTTGGTACAATATAATGAACTGAAACCGCAAGCACATTAATTAGCGCCAATCTCAGTCTTCTTTGATGAGTAATTACTAAAACAAACCATTAGATGCAGACTGCTCCGCACGTATCGCATTAAGTATGTTTTAGTACAATCAGAAAAGAGTAGGACAGGTTGATATGTTGTTAAGGTTAATTATGGTGTTTAAATTACGATTTTTTAAACGTTAAAGGCGAGCAGGTCAAGTGTTCCGTGAAAGCAAATTCACCACTTTATTCCATAATTGAAGAAAAACTCCAAGTTCTTAGAACTACAAACAAACAAACAAACACAAGAAGAGTGATGTGCGTTTACGTAACTTATACCTCCGAGTAACTTGTGTGACAATCATATACAGGCCCGCTTTTCTTGCATAAAGGTAGAAGCGGATAATGCAGGATGGAGAACGCACTGAGGGGTGATTGCATATTGCCTCAGATCGGATGAAGAAGCATTGAAGATGAATACAACGACCGGCAGATGAGAAAAACGCGTTAATGCCTGACGTGAAACACGGCGGTGACCAAATACACTGTACATAACGTCTGGTGGGACTGACAAGGACACTTGCCGTCTTGCCTTTCCTGTAAACTCACACTTATTAATGCAGAAGGTAGGACAATCAAATGTAACAATACCTTAATATACTGCAAAATTCCTACGTTTATGTCGCTTTCACACTGAAAAAGTTTCGTGTATTTTGGCACCGAAAATTTCGCAAGAACTATAAGCTGTTAAAGTCCAAAGTAGTTTAAATTATGACAAAAATTATGAACATTATAACAATGTCTACGTGTGTTTCTGCGAGCCTGTGGAACAAATATTGGCTAACCTTTAGGGTGAGGAAAGAATGTTTCGATAAAACTTCGCAGTGGTTTATTGGACGTAGTATTGCAGCCTCAACCAAGAGAGACTATGGGTAACCCTAGTCGAAATGGCCAGTATTTCGGATTTTTCAACCCAAAACATCCCAAGTACAAAGCAGAAATCTTGACTTTTTGTGTCGCGTTGTATAGGAAAATAAACAAAGACAGATAAACAAAGGTCAAAAGACGTATGTTAGTCCCTCTTTATGTATTCTCCAATACAAGACGATGCATAAATGTAAGATTGTCATTGCTAGTCAAGCTAAGGACATCTATAGACACAAAACATAAAGAAGGAATTTACTCAACTGTAATACACACATTTTCTTTAAACAACGATGTATCCAAAACGTTCTCACCACAATCTATACAAAAATAAAAATCCCAATCACTAGGGAAACGGCAAGATATGCCAAAATAGAAGCACAAAAACAACGCCTGAAAGTTGAATTAAAGTTCAACTTTATTAAAAGACAGAAATTAAACCAAGAAATCTCCAAAGTACGCCTAAAATTAGGAAATGTCTGGGGAAAACGGAAAACAATTGGACCTCATACATACATTGAGGTATAATTAAAACCTAAAATGGACAAAAGATACAAAACCATGAACAGAGTACGCCATGCACTACGATGGTAAAAGGACATACGCTGTAGAGTGACAAGAAAAACCTTTATTTCGAAACACCCTATATAAACCACATGACATCTACCATAAAAATTCCACTACAAACAACCGCTAACCTAAAAACTGAAGACTTTAAAACTCGCTTTCACTAATTTAATTTCAATTCAATTTTAATCATGTAATTTTAATCTTCAATTTTAATCTTGGAATCAAATTATATGTATAGACCAGACTTGTAACAAAACTTGGAAGAAGCGAGATCTTCCTTCCGCACATGATAGGTATACTTCATAGTATGTTTCAAATATCAGCCTGAAGATGACCCCTAAAGCGTCGAAACATGGAGCTGGTTAACTTATTATTTTTTATAAAATTGTGTTTTTGTCGGTTGTTAATCTGCTTTTATTCACAAAGCAGAAAATCTTCACCTTTACTCAGACTTTTCGACTTGTGTATTATGACCAGGTTGAACATGTAATAAATGGACGTCGTTTCTATTTACAAAACAAATGTGACATATTTTCTATTGGTGTGTAACATCAGCCAAACTGTTAAATTAATTCAGCCATTCTGCCGAAACGTCTTGACAATAAAATTTCTTAAGATTTTCTAATCGACGCAACACGCCAAGACGCAAAAGACAAGGGATTTTCTGCGCGTTTATACTATTTATTTCAGCTTTGCTAAAGCGACTACAGCAAAGTTCAGGCGCTACATTCGTGGGAGGAGAACTGAAGGGCTTTTGTGCAAACAGTAAGTGGCGAAAGATCTGTCCCTCGGCCACAGTTTTCTCTGTCGCTCGTGATGATGGCCGTGCAAATGACATGAGCGTAATGCAAGCTGATAACTCGTGGGAGTGAATGTGTCCCAATGTATATCTAGATTATGTGAAGTGGGACAAACATCCCACCTTTTGTGTTTCTTACTTCATCGACACAGAAATGTGAACTTGAGATTATTCCTCTTTGACTCTTCCCACTCCACACCATTCTCAACTAAACATGAATTCTCAGAGACTCAGCAGTTTGTATCTCAGTTTTCTTATTTATATGTTGTCGTGAGGGTAGGCAATGTTTTTTTTGTCACAGATTGTGGTAATTAGACATGAGCATAAACATAAACTTGTGTGTGCATTGCTGTTTTGTTTTTAATTTAGATGCCGGACTGCTGGCTAGTAGTCAGTACTCGGAAGGTCCTGCTATCGGCCATCTCGACACAGGTTTTTCTTGGTTTCCCTGTGCCTAAAAGCAAATGCTGAGATGGTTTCCAAGATTCCAAGTTGCCACTAAATGCTTCTCATGTAGCCCTCCCGACTTAAATCTAGTAGTAACCAATTTCATGTTTTGTTTACATGTAAAATAACCACTGCCACCGGGTAACAAACCAATTGCAGTTAATAAATATGTTATTATTATTTCTTATTTTATTGCACTATAATGCTTAACATTTACATAACACTTGTACATTACACCACTACCCTGAAGCAACTATCCGACCTTATGTCTGTTCCAGCAACACCATAGTAATTACAAACCTCGTACGGAGATATTCTGAACAATAACTGTCTGATAAGCACAGTGTTTAAAATGTTCTTTTGTTGAATTGTGCAGGTTGGAGTTTGGTGGTGAAAACCTGTAATGTTGAGCTACATTTATAAGTTTCAGGATAAACAATGCTGCATTAATATACCAAATATCTTAACACGAAAACACGGTATTTAACAGTTATCAATATTTTACTTAAGAATGAAATATGGCAGAGAAATTGATATACTGGGTTACATACGAGATTTAATTTTTGGTTTCTTTTTGCATGGAATAAGATAAACCTTGAATATTTAGATATCGGGTAGCTTAAACAAAATAACAAAAATGTCTTGAGAGGAACAATTTTTTAAAGTCGAAAAAATATCCAACTAACCGATCATTGAGGGTATCAGCAACTTCGACTAGAGACAACCTATAGATTCAACTAAAAAAACATGGTGTGCACAAATCAACAACTCACACCTACAGCAAAACGAGTCTAAGATACACAGTTTTAACTACCTTAACAAAAAAAAAAGAACCTGTCGTTCATAATGCTTTATTTATATTTCGAAAGTTATAAGAAACGTAAGTAAATTATTTATTGTACACATTAGATTTTAGGTGCTGCGTTCACGTACGGTATCGCGAAACAAGTGTTGCTCTGTTGTGAAACTACTTTATCTACTGGTTTTATCAGACGTCATGGCGTATGTTAGGGATCAGGTTAGAAGGTTTCCTAAATTGACATCCTCGGAGTAAGATATTTCGCTTTACCGCTGTGATGCTGTATAAAACTTTAATGAAAATACATTAATATAAATTTTGACGTTTTTTTGACCGTGCATCTCAGTATATTTATCTCAGTAATTAACCAACTTGATGCACAAAATTTTTGTTTTATCATCACACATATAGGTGTGATGATACCAGAGGCTGTATGATACAATTTTCACCTCCTGATGATGAGCACATATGCTCGAAACATGTAGAGTCATGAAATAAACTTACTATAAACCAAAAATTTTGTGCATCAAGTTGGTTAATTACTGAGATAAATATAAGTTAATATAAGTTGCGTATCTTTTGAAATGGTCCATCCTAAATCATAACTTCAGAAAACATGTTGCAGTGTTCTTGTACGCCATGTATTCGGTTGATGACCGAGTTTCGTAGAGATCAGAAGCACCAAGGCGGAGATTGTACACTGATCTAATGTTTATTACCAGGTGCATTAAAATACGGATATTTTGTTGCTGAAGTTAGAGAAGAGTTTGCAAAACACACGATACGCTTCATACAAAGTGTGTCGTTTTCTCGAGTTCTTTCAGGCAAAGGAAGGCGTAGTATTCATATGTTAAACTAGAATATAAACGCCTGCATTCAAATCCTCGTCTAATCACAATTCATGAGAATATTGCAGTTTCAATCAGCACTCTTCTGTTATACATCAAGTAGAGTCAATTTTGAAAATGCTTAAGAAAAACAATTTAAATTAGCTTACTCCATACAAAGATGTAGTTAAATTACTCAGTTTCTGAGCAAAATATTATGTCACCGATATGGAAAGGTGAAGAGAGAGATTATGCATTCTGGAAGAGCTGCAGTTGAGTGGTAAATTTTACACTCCGTCCGACTTCACCCATGAGTGTTGGTATTCATTGTCAGAGTCCAAACTACAGTTAAGGATTCGACGAATAAGATACTATATTCACTTGCGAGTAATAGTTTTCGTGTGTAAGAACAGCAGTCAGCCAGATACTGATGGAACATACATGTATCTACGTCACATTTCCTTCCAAGTAGCTTGAAGTTTATTCGAAAAAAGCAAATGTATGAAATTTTACTCTTAAATTTCGAGACTCTGGTTTATATCAGTGTAAATTAATTCACCCAACGCGTGATAAAGAATCGAATTAAACGCTCGTTACAGTAAGTAGCAGCAGGAAGATTTGTTTCGTTTGGTGGCGCTATTTTTGATTGAATACTGGAGAGGATTTTCCTGTGCCAAAATAATCCCCATGATCTTCGTACGAAGGAATGGTGAGTTTCAGGTCTGCTTCTTTTTGTTTTTAATTACATTTGTTACACATGTTCTCCATTTTACTTCTGTCGCTGTCGTTCGTGTAATTTTGGTCGATAAGAAAGATTTTTTTTTACCTCGAATTATCTTGAGGATTCCTTATGCAACGATCTTGAGGAATGTGGAAAATATCGTCAGCTCCCTCCTTCACCTCCGAACAATTTCTTGTAACTAGAACAGTACTTAACAATAGTTCCGTTATGGCTCTCTCTCTCTCACACACACACACACACACACACATATATATATATATATATAAAGACAAACTCGATACTGCGCGCTGTGGTGCACAAATTTTGCCATTACTGACCTGCGTGGTACAAATGAAAAAATGTTTTATATGAAAACACTTTCATATAATAGCCGTAACATACACAGTTCGCTGCACCTCTTCTTCTTCCACCCAGACTGTTTTTTTTTTCGAAAGCACACTCAATAATCAGACAAGAGACCAACAAACTGCCTGACCGATTGATTAGAAAAATACGTGAATACAAACCAAACTAACATATTATGGAGGTCGTATATTGAAAGATCGTCCACCGGAATGGCTAAATAATTTATGAAGGAAATAAGGAATAATCCTCTGATTGACTACTCCGCGATCATGAGCAGTTAGCATACTACACAACCAGGCAGCCTAAGTAGTGAATAGAAATAACCAAAGAATCAACAAACCAACCAAAAGCAACAGATCTAAAAGCTATTTTATCTGAAGAAATATGTATATAACGAAGTATTCTGAATCATCCGAATTAAAAATCGCTCAAAAATGAAAGTACTGTTTTTCAGAAGAAAAGGTTTCCTTAGCGCTACAGCCATGTCACACGCACCTCATTCTGACAATCTGTGTGTCAGGCACAGCATCCCTTTTTCAAGGATGCCATGACAGGCACTTCAACACACATGTAAACAGCCCACAACAAAGGACTTCTTCGTCGACATTTCAACTTTTATTTAGTAATATGTGAAGCTCCTCCAGTGTCACTTTCAGAAATGTGCCCCACTGTGCTTATATAAGTGGAAGAAGAGCCCGCTCTTCTCTTGCATTTAGGAAGATACTATATTCTTACTTCACTAACTCTCTGATCGGCATGTGCTTTGTTCTCAGACAGTATAGAATGTAATTTTATTATGTCCACCATGACATCTTGATCAGTCGGAGTACCGTGGCTAATGGAATTGGAATTGGATTGGCGTCCCTTCCTCACGGCTCAATGAAAGTTTTCACTTTCTTGTTCAAGTGATGGCAACCCTCAACACAACAAACAGGTCTACCTGTGGAACGCAATCAGGCTTCCAAGTGACTGAAGGATGTACCGTGCAGCTGTTTGCATTTCTGTTGAAAAAGGTAATGTTT
>Ga0131853_10007342_pt1 | contig 19925 bp, 11 predicted proteins | sample TergutLab28metaG_FD_92764 | JGI IMG/M metagenome (GOLD analysis project Ga0131853, IMG submission 92764) | Labiotermes labralis P1 segment gut microbial communities from Petit-Saut dam, French Guiana - Lab288 P1 (version 2) (version 2) | ecosystem: Host-associated > Arthropoda: Insects >... | reverse complement strand
GCATACGTAACAATGCATACCAGTAGCATACGTAACAATGCATACCAGTAGCATACGTAACAATGCATACCAGTAGCATACGTAACAATGCATACCAGTAGCATACGTAACAATGCATACCAGTAGCATACGTAACAATACATTGCATGATTTTATCTTAATTAAACTGTCACTCGCTTTGTAAGGACAGGAAGTTTCTTAATAACATTTTAACAAACATTCGAAAAAGACATATTGCCAATGAAAGTATTATTAAAAAAAACACAATTTCTTTAATTTAAAAAGTAAGTAAACTTCAAAGTAGCCATTATGAAATGCATCCACGCGACACTTTGGGAACCACTTTATATGGACATTACAGTGGTACCCGATTCCGGTGGCAAATCATGATCCGGAAGTCAGACCACTGCTTAACACTGCTCTAACTTACAGGTCTTTACCTTCTTAGCAGCCTCATTCTCTCCTCCTCACGAACGTTGCTACTGTTCTCAAAAGTGCCATTTCGACAGGTTTCCTGTTCGCACTTGCTGTCTTATTTCCTGGTGAACCTCCAGCGGTTAGCGGTGTTCGCCTCGCACCGTCTTCACAGCGCACTCACAGCGTGACGTACAGCTACTTCAAAGTGACGACTTGTTTCACATATTTGCTTTGAATAATTCTTCCGCCACGTCTTTGGAGAATTTCCCTTGTAGTCGGTTCTTCTCACAAGACGATTATTTAGATGAATGCCTGATGCCAGCACTCACATATACATAGGGCTGCCAGGCAACTGGATGAAATGGACGCTCTGGTGTGGCAACCATCTCTACAGCAAAAAAAACTCAGAATATACGACATAAAAAAGGTGATTCATCAGGTAACTTCTGTATTTTGAGAGGTGATAGTATAGGACAATGTGAGAAAAATAAAGTTCATATGAACGAGTGTTCAATTCTATATGGTTACCGAGATACAGCCGTTTGAATAAAAAAACAGAGAAACATTGTGATATGTAATAAAGACAGGGAAATTGTTTAATATTAAGCAGTATTAATTTAATGTTTGAATGACAAATTTGTTGCACAAAAATCACAAATTTGTTGTATTCTGTCTTTTGGGTGATTCCCTGGCCTCTGAAGTTTATATGCCGACGTTTCGGAGCAATCTGTTCCATCTTCATAGGTCGTTTAAACAGGACGTTGTTTAAAAGACCTATGAAGATGGAACAGGCAAATCGTTTCGAAACGTCGGCATATAAACTTCAGAGGCCAGGGAATCACTCAAAAGACAGAATACAACATTCACATCATGACCGAAGTTTGAAGTCAAGAATTTTTTAGGGTTCACAGTAAATGTTCCAAAATCCTATCTTACCGCAATGCCCCTTGCATCTCGTTCACGAAGATCGCGTGGTATTCGTCTGAGTAGATGTTCATGTTTCTTTATGCAAGCAGCAGCATCTAAAATACGAGCGAGCAATTCGTCTCTTGTGTCCACCTTTCTTTTGTAAACTTCGCTCTTCATCCAACCCCACAAAAAAAAAAAATCTAACGGAGGTAAGTTCGAAGATTCAAACGGCTGTATCTTGGTAACCATTTAGAATTAGACATGTGTTCATATGAACCTTTTTACCTCATAATGACCGATACTGTCGCCCCCCGAAATATTGACCTTTCCTCATGTATAAATGTACATATTTGACAATGGACATAATGCATGGGGGGGGGGGGGTTTAAAAAATTTAAGAATTTTGGCCAGTACAATTGTTACAACCATCTGGCAACTGTATTTGTACGTGTCCTCACATTTGTAACAAATGGGGACAATCGATTGTCTCCAAGATGTACCTTAAAGAAAAAAAGGAGCTGACAGTGAAGCTGCTCAACATTTGTCATGATGTGACACTGAACAAGGTTGCTGCATTTCTTTACATTCTTTTCTGATATGCAGTTTCTTTCAGCGTACCCAAAATTCACTGCCCAATGAGGGGCCTTTTACATGCCACTTACAAAGCAATGCAGAACTGAATATCATTGGGCGCCCTCATAAAATTGCGAAAAGATACTATTAGCTTAGTCATATTTGTCTGTCCGTCCGTATGTCTCTCCGCATGGAACAACTAGGCTCACACTGGACGAATTATCATGAAATTCGATATTCCAAAATCTTTCGAATATCTGTCGAGAAAATTCATGTTTCATTAAAGTCTGACAAGAATATCGGATACTCTACATGAAGACCGATGTACAATTATGAAAATATCTAGCTCTATTCTTTTTAAAAAGACAAATGTTTCAGGCAAAATTTGTAGAGAAAGTCCAAATGTATTTTGTGGTCAATAATTTTTTTTAAAATGAAGCCTCTTATAAGATAATGTGGAAAATATGGAAGAACCAGACAGGCCACGAAGAACAGCAGTAGGAAATATTATGGAGATCGACAGCCGTGTCAAAAAAAAAAACCCATTACTGCATTTCCATGGTAGCACGCTACACTTTTATGTTGCTGACAGCTATGTCTCCACCAAGAACAGTAATATGAAGTGTATTGTGCGATTCCAGGAAGACAATGGCTAAGAAAACTCGCCATAATATAATAGTAAATACATTGTCTCTTTCTTTTCACTGGTTCTGAAAGATGAGAAGTACCTGAAGTGAATTGCCTGTCGTCATCTAAAGCCTACTCCGTTTACCCTTCCTCCCTGATCTGTCACGTTGGTTGGTAGATTTCAGCTGTGTCGTGACTGTCATAAACCTGGCTGATAGATGTCATCAGTGGCGGGACTACCTTTCGGTGTCCTTGTACCTTACCGCATGACATGAATGACACACTGCTACATGATTCTCCGAATTTGCAGCTATAATTATTAATTTAAATGTCCGAGGACAAACTCACGTGGATAAGAAACATTTCTTGATATCATTGAACAAAACTGTATCTAATATAACGTCAATATGCTTTTTGTAAGACGAGGGGACTCAGTGGGTTACTACAGTACTCAAGATCGGAGACTGTATGGAATCAGGTACGATCGGGTCGGTCACGTAAAATCTCTCGACAGACAGACTATTAACGTCTTTTCACCTCCCAAGACTATACTGAAACAACTGACTAGTTTTGTGCTGTAATTAACAACCCTAAACTGCGAGTCTCTAGGAGGTGAGGTGGGAGGGGGGCTAAATCGAAACATAAAAAAGCACAGATTTTGTAGACACGATGATATCAAAAGTTTTGTGTGATGTACTCTTCAGCCGAAATCAGCCGCTGAAAGCTTCTGATAACTAGTACGTCAGAATTTTGAAAAATAAAATAAGTAATTAAGGATTTCTCATATGTAATTAAAAAACAAGAAGATAAGAAAGTGTGATTTAAATGAGGCGAGTGAGCCATGGAACATGTAGTTATAACTGAGCGTATATAAATGCAGTTGCCTGTTGTTTTGTACGGGTGTGAAACTTGGTCGCTCAAATTGAGGGAGGAACGTAGGTTGAAGGTATCTGAGAATAAGGTGTTGAAGAGAATATTTGGGCCTAAGTGGGACGAGGTAATAGGGGAGTGGAGAAAACTGCACAATGAGGAGCTTCGTGATACGTACTGCTCATATAATATTGTTCGGGTGATAAAATCGAGAAGAATGAGATAGGCGGGGCATGTAGCGCGTATAGGGGAGAGGAGAGGCGCGTACAGGATTTTGGTGGGTAAACCTGAGGGAAAGATACCACTTGGGAGACCCAGGCTTAGATGGTAGGATACTATTAAGATGTATCTTCAGGAAGTGGGATGTGGGGTATGGACTGGATCGAGCTGGCTCAGGGTAGGAAGAAGTGGCGGGCACTTGTGAATGCGGTAATGAACATTCGGGTTCCATAAATTGTGGGGAATTTCTTGACTAGCTGAAAACAGGTTAGCTTTTCAAGGAGTAAGTAAGTGCGTAAGTAAGTATAAATGCAGTTGCAAACAGTGCTATGATAAAGTTATGCTTGTGAAATGGGCTGTATAACATCATTCATAAAATCGTATGTAAATAATATACAACCCCATGGACAGCAACGCCCCCCATTGAAAAATTCTAGGTGCGTACTTAACGACCCTTCATTACAAATAATCACCATAGTTCACCATTTGTTTGCAGATAAGGGAATGTCCAGCAACACTGTTAAATAATCCACGTAACACTGAATACTGAATCACAGCACTCGGTCGATTCACGTCGTTACATCACGTATCCAAACTTATCCACAGTACTTTCGTGAAAGAAGACTTTCGTGACTCGAGACTTTTAACCTTCCTAAAAATAACCCACTATTGAACATTTCTGGTGAAATGCACTCAGTTTATTTTAAGCACTGTAGCGTAAATTCCTAATTACAATTTGGCAGTGATTTGTTGAAAGTTAGGATCGCAAAATATTACGACCAAAGCAGCTGAATTCCGAAAACCCAAGTGCATGAAACTTCTTGCGCCTTTACGTGCCTGAATCGTCAACAACGAAATCTCCACCAATCTGGAGTTCTTTCTATTGTTTAGACTAATTTCGAATATTTCAACTGGCGTAACTATGATTTTTTGACGCTTTCCTAATTGGTTAAATCTAACTGAAGTTTGTGTGGGAATGAAGCCCCACCAAGCAAATTTCTAGACGTCTCACTTGGCTTAGGTCATAAGGTCAATTCATAAATCTGTCAAGGGAGATTTCGGTTCCAGAGCGTAAAGTTCCATGCTCCGGCTTTTCGCAGGAAATTCATAAATGTCAAGACTGAAAAATTAGGTGAAAACCGAGACTGACAGTGGGCGGTGCAGCAGGCTCTGCTATACAGATGACTTTGCGTTCTTTTGCCTGGTCTACAAAAGAAGTAAAAGAAGAAGAAAGTTTTTTTGGGGGGGGGGGATCTGCCTTTCTGCACCTGGGAATGGGTGGTCTGACTGGGATTCGAAACAAATTCGCCACGTCCCACCGGTCTTGTTCCACTGCTAAAACATACAAAATTCCACGCTAGTCTTCTGCAATCAGATATTTCTAACCAGAACCAACGCAATTTCACTATCAAGTTTCGACCACGCATGTTTTACATGGAACGCGATTTCTATTATTTGACAAGACTTACGAAGTAGCGTTTTAACTCTCTTTTGCGCATTTTGGATGTCCTAGCCACCAGTTTGTAAAATAAAACACCACAAAATGTTCCCAATGCACAGAAATATCTAATGCAAAACTTAGTGACAGTATTGGCTACGGACGTACTTTGTCAAAGAAGAAAATGCAAAACATTCAGGTTTTTTTAATGTCACGTGGTGTTTGCTGATAGGAATAGTAGTCTTGGGCGCATTGAACCTAAAAAATATGGTACTAGCATCTTTGAAGCGGCAGTAACTACTTACTGGCTAATTTTCTAAATATTTTCGAAGCCAGGTTTTCATTTCAATAAATAAATAAAAAAAAGCGTGGGTAACAAAGGAAAACTGGTTTACCCGAACAATATAGGATCTGTAACTCTGCAGCAGGAACGGCAGATTTAGAGAATTAAGGGAATTTTGTGTTAAGTAATGCAAAATTGTGAATACATTTATAAAAGATCAAAGACAGCATCACAAGAGGCTTACACTTAAGTCTGAGAACGAATAAAAACAAGAAGGAAACTTATAATAAGGGGAAACAGGAGCGGAACATTCAACGGAAAATGTATCCTGGCCTCTCATAAAAATAGAAAATGAAAGGTTGCAGGACACTTTGCTGATTCATTGAATAATTTATTTCTAAGGATTACTCATCTTTTACATTAACGTCAACTTGACAACATGTCATTTAAATTTTGAGAGAACCATATTCTTGACAGGCCTGTGGTAAAAAAAAAAAATATATATTTCATTTGCAGGAGCTGAGAATAAAAATTTAACAAATTCCATCACAAAGCTCATCAGAACTTGTTTACCTCATGACAGTCCCATATCATCCCACAGTTGTAATAACCACTTTCTCACAACTACCCCTGGCCGCCTAAAAATGTTCTCAGTAGAATCACATATAAAACAGGAGAAAACACTAGCACGAAGAATTTCAGACTTTTTCCACTACGAAGTTTTTCTTTAAACTAAAATATCTGAGAAAGTTTTGCTCAATATGTTAAGCCGCCAATTTCATTTGAAAATGTTGTCATATTCCCGTCGGGTCTCTGAAAGCAAGCCTAGCCGTTACAATTCAGTCCACAATGTTTGGATATTCCCATCGGATATCTGAGAGCTTCAAACATAGTTCACAAGTATAGTGACCTATGACCCTATGAGTGGGACAAATGACGTGCAGTACCTGCTAGAAAAAGTGGCAGCCACGACCAGATGTTTCCGCCTGTAGCCAAGAGTTCCGAATAAACCTAAGAGTGACCACGGCCTGTTAGCAAACCAGTGCGAGATCAGAAGCTCAAACTGGAATTACTATTGGTCTTTTAACCGCGAAAGATTGGGTTTACTGCGCGGTAGGAACTGAATATTTCACTATAATTCAGGTTAAAGTTTAGAATTAAAGACTTCACGTCTGACGCCATACTGTGTGAAGACAAACGGTTTTGGCACCCTCAGGATGTTCACATAATGACCTTACACATTTCACGAACGGAGTGCATGAGAGGAGGAAGGGTCACTTCCAAGGAGGAAAGGGCGTGTTGCTGGAAGTACCTCAAGGAAGACAACGACGCTCTGTCATTCTTCAGACGACAGGAGAGCGCTACTCTGCGTCTCAGTAAGGTCAAAGTGGCTGTTGGCATGTCGTCTGAGGCACTTCGAGTTTAAAATTAAGGACTGAACTGTAGTGTGAGTCAGTGCGGGAAACGAAAATGGTGTTGAAAGTGTGTCCCATTCTGGAATACAGTAAGGATCATTTTAATGTCGTCTGCCAATTAATATTTCCTAAACTGTAAGTACGAGTTGGAATCGTGAGGCGAGGAAGGGGATTTGGGAATATCTTAAACATCATCAAGTATTCCAGCTATAATTTCCCACAATTTACATGATTTGTCTCTTTAAATGTAGTTTCACATATTCTTCTCTTCTATGTTTTGATGTGGTCAATCAGGCTTGCTGTATATGCCATGTCCTTTTTACTCAGTTAACAAAAAACTGAGCACTGTTTCAGAGGCGTTAATTCTCTTCTTTTCTCGCACGTTTACAAATAAACTCGCCACGTGCCAGCTGGCTACCACACATCTCGAGGGTAGCTGGAATGTGTCCATTTTGCAGAACCAGAAGGTTGTACAGTTCAGCAGTAGGATTGACTTTAGGAAGGTAGCTTGAAAGCATGGAAGGTGAACGCACATGGCTAATTATAGCGTCCAAATAAGGAACTTGGTAAGATCACTAAATTATAGAAAAATGGCTGCTGGCTCTTGTGTAGCTAAATGATAAAATAAAGGGTAGAAATGTTAGGCTGCATGAGTCACGAAGTACATTTCCACTGTGACAGTTAACGGATAAATTAGATTGTCCCGTGTGTTGCGTTCGTTACTTTTATTGCTGTGTTATGAGCTATATGTAGCATAGAGAAATTACTTCAAAATAACTACATTGTATGTACCAATTTCACAGAATGCCATGTATTGTCACATTCGTATAATGAAAACTGAGGGTTATATCAGACTGATATGATCACGACAAAATGAGGAAAATAAATATTAGAAGACAAATGGGTTGGGTGGCTTCCGATATGTAAATTTTATACATGATCACAAAATTGTGAAAAGAGCTCCATTGTGTCTGTCAGCCAGTTCGTCCGTCCTTCAGTTCGTCTGTCGGCATGGAGCAAATCGGTAGTCACAGGACGGATTTTCATGAAATTTTATATTTGAGTATTTTTCGAAAAATTTGTCGAGAAAGTTCAAGGTTAATTAAAATAGGAAAAGAAAAATTTACATGACAACCAATACGCATTTTTGATCACAGTTCTCTCAGCTCTTCTTAGAATGATAAATGCTTCAAACAATAGTTGTAGAGAACATTACAACACTCATTTTATGATGAATAATTTTTTTTTCGGAAATTGTGCCGTTTATGAATATTGTGAAAGAGCATTGTAGAGCCGGACAGGTCACAGATGATAATATGGCGCGTACGCACTGCATGCTGGATAACTAAGGCTACAAACTGTTACTAGCCTTTTAGGTTCAAGTTCTGACAAGGACCGGCGATTCAAGTTCAAACCCAGAACAGGCTTCTTTGAGATAAATTCCTTTGGCTGTAAGTAACATAACTAGACAAAACAACAGCAGTGTGTGAGGGCAGTTAAGGCATTCAAAGCTTGAGACTGGTCAGAACATCCTTCAATTGTCAAGATGGTGGGAGTTCTGCAGCTAGATGTTTCTGAGTGTAACCCGAGACTTTGACACCGCTGAGGACGTAATTCATTCGGTAGAAATTGCCATTAGGCAACACCTCTAAATGTTCGTTTATCGTAAGTTTGGGGTCTACTGACTTGCATTAGCTCAATCAATGAGGTAGGACTTTCCAAAATATTAAATTCAGCCTATGGGGTTTTCCAAATTTGAATTTCTCCAATAGAATCATTACAGTACATAGGAGGGTATTTGATTTGAACGATGTAGAAGATGCAAGCGAGGGACATTCCGTTTTTGGCAGTTGGAGTAGCAGATATATAAAATTTGGGTGCTCCGTCAGTTTGGGACTATTTTGGATATATGTTTGATTAAAAAAAAGAAAGAAGTAACAATTAACTGTGAGTCAAAGTGCCGTGGATACACTCAATAATATGTTATAATATTATAATTGCTGTAATCCAAGTTTGAACTGCCACTAATAAAATAAAAGTATCCCCATAACTACAGGTTGTTGTCGTAGGTCACCCAGTACGAGCCGATCGTGGGCCTTGCAGGGACATACCACGTAAATTACCCCGCGATTAAGACTTTCGGGTTCACTGAGAACAAACGGGAAACTACACATCCAAGCATCCGAGGTGAAGATGACGGTAGCAACACACACTCACAATATGTAATACTTATTGTTTTTCCGCTGCAATAACGGTTGCACGAAGGTACTTCAATGTTACGTTACATGTACACTGGCTCTATTGTTAATAACGAAGAAGTTATTTCCTCATTTATCTTATTCCTGTAAAAATCATCATAAGTACACAAAACAACGGATATTCATTTGTGTTTCTTCCTTCTCGTCCTCCAATTCCACGTGTCGCACCCTTCGGACAGGACAGAAACCGATGCACGTTGACAGACACCCTGCTATGACAAGACATAAGTGAAGTCCATGTCCATGTCCACATGCAAAACTGCTCACGATTTGAAGAGGAAGCAAGAGAAATCCGGAGTTGAGGATTCGAGGTGTCTGGGATATGATCCTAATTCTATCGGACTGGTCGACCCTAGCAGATGAAGGCACCATGATCCTTCAAAACGTCCGGAATAAATCATCCAACAAACAGACCCAAAATCCAGAAAAATCGAGTCTTCAGCAACCCCTACCGTGAGAAACTCGAATATTGCAGATTTAGAGTTGGGCTGCTATTGCTCATACACGGATTTGTTTTCAGATTTTTGTGGCTGAGAAGACAGAAGGGCAAATTCATGCTAACTTGGCGGTCCTTCGAATGTGTCATCTGCGCTTACCATGGCAGCCTCTTTGGTCATGCAATCATTCTTCTTGAAAAAACTGCGATCGTGCATGCGCTAATCATGTCTCTGTAGGACACTGATGAACTTCGAACCACCCCGGGGCGTCTCGCGAGTGACGCTTGGTCTGCATCATCCGGAGAGTTATCTAACAAAGTTGTTCCTAGCTTCCAAAACGCCCTCGATCACAGCGACATTCGATGGGTTGTCGGGCATCCTGAATGTAGCAGAAAAAAGCGCTGGTTTTAAACAGCTTTTTGATATCACAAATGTATTACAGCGCGTGTGATCTCATTCACACACTCACAATCTGACCTCTATGTGTCCACCCTTACTGATTCTTGCCAGAGCAGTTGTGATTTATTTCTGCAATTCTTCAATCTATCAGTATGTATCATCAATTGATAATAAACTGCGAATAATTAAGTATTCTGTTGCATCAAATCCAATAATTTTATTGCAACCCCGGGGGTGTGTTTGATTACATTGTATTATACAAAGAGATATTACTGATTATTTGATATTTACGCAAATCATAATCAAATTGGATATACCTGCTCGATGAAGCGTTCAATGTTGAATCCATTCCACTTTAATAGGCTTTACAATTTTGTTTTCATCAAAGGCAACTTTGTTTTCAGCTCTGCCAAAACAAACACGCCATACTTTTATAGCATACGTTGTAAGTATGTTCGCATTCTAACACGTCCCAGTGCATTTAGTCAAAACATACACGCATACACTGACTCCTCAAGAACAAAATGTCTTCTGTCGCGCATTCTGTCTTTCCATGGCAGATCTTCATTTTATGTTCAGTTTCTGCAGTTGTTCTTGGGTTGTCCATGACACGCTGTTCGATAGCCTACCAGTCTTAACCCAAACACATGATGCAAGTAAACCCCAACTAGAACTCGCATCCAAATGTTTCACTCCATTCATCACAATTCCGTCGTAAATTTCATTAGCTTTTACACCCTCGAAATCCACAAATGGCATCATAGAACGCTGTTGTGCCTTTGTGAATTCTGTAAATGCTACGGCCATATTAAACGTGTCACAGAAGTGTCGCCATTCAAAAGACAATTAGAATCAACAGTCTGAAAATGAAAGGGAATTCATGCTAGTTAGGTCATACATTTCGCCATATTATCCAGTGCTGCCAACATTATTTTAATGTAAGTTAAATGTTGTTTATGTTGTCAGTTTCACTCATGCATCATTTGTAAATTATTACGGTTAATCATACAGGTATGAGGATTCCTGTGCCTATGCACCATATCACCAGCTGGCCTGTTAACTGTAATGGGAATAAAACTAAGCATTCTTACCATCAGCAGTATGGAGGTGAATACCACAGGTCCATTGCAATGGAACATCGTCTTTTGTGGAAAGATTTGTCGGTGTGGTTGCGAAAGGAAGCTGGTTGTGCTTAATGTGTTGGCGAAGAGCAATATCTCTCCGTCGCTGGGACTGAGTGCTGGTCTTGCATCTTTTAAGGAACGACATACCTCTTCATAATGCTGTATCCACAAGCACACGACACAGACGCGTGCTGTTACCACGTTCTTAGTTTAAAGTTTCCTTATAAGGCAATTACTGTCGCACACCTGCCGAATTTTGAATGCCCCACGGTTCTTCTTCTTTACAAACTCATATAACCAGCCTGTTTATTTCATTATTTATTACATCATAAGATGCGATTACCTTAATATTGACTCTATAATCCACGGCGCTTATAGTTGTGATTTTCACTGATAACTCATCATCTAATCAGTTAACATGTGTGTGTGTATTGCACATTCAGAGTAATCACAAATTCAGTGAATATTCATGTGGTGAATTTTAAAAAAGTTAACACGTAGCTTATACTTTATTGAGAAAGTATGATGCTGCAATGCCGAGACAGACTAGGTACCTAATGACTGCTTCATAGTGACGGCTTCCATCTGGTGATGCCACCGTAAGTAACCCAGACTGCATGTTGTTACGTGGAAACGATGTCTTCACAATTCAACCTTGCCTTCATTCACATACAAGGGCATTATATAAGGAGTACTTTTATTTCATAACGCCGTAAGAAGCTCACACGTAGAATCAACCAGTCGTGGCTTTGTCTGAAGCACTGTCTTCTGCATATGCCTGGAGCAAGAGGAACCAAGCCTAGATCAGACGGTCTTCGGACTGAGATATGAACAACGAACCTCCCAAACATGAAGCCGGAATGCTACTAACTATAACTGCTATGTTCAGTGTGCTAGTTTCAGTGGTCTGAACAGCTCCACGGATGTGTCAATACATGTGGCTATTTTAGAATATATTCTGCTCAAACCGGAGAGTTTTAGAGCGACCAGAAAATAGTCTATTCTTGGAAAATAGTATTCAACAGAACATCCATTGTTTCATTCACACATCCGTACATACATACTGAATACACAGGTCTATATACGTACATACATACATACGTACATAAATACGCACAGATACATAGGTTCACACGTATATGTATAAATAATACATTTATGCATATGTACATACATAAACTCATACATACATACTACGTACATACATATATACACACATTCAAAATATAGAAATGAATCAATTCAATCACTCAATCAATCAGTCCACTCATGCTTCCATTTAAAGCAGGAAGATTATTTTTTAAAGTTAATATAAGCAAGACAAACAATTGGTGCACTAATTTACGCAGCACACGGACTTTACTGAGGCAGGGGTTACTTTCAAAGGTACACACAATTCAACTATGAACGCGTAAAATGTAATTATATTTACACCGATACGAAAAGTACGCACTTAACTGCTCCGATTTGCATAAAACTCACAAATCCGTGGACTTCGCGAGGACGGAACCGAGGGAACGGAACTTCTCATGACCAGTGATTAGGCGTAGAAGCGTGATAGAAGTTGCTCGCCAGCAACGGAATGAGGACAGCCCTGACCCTCTGTTGCCCATGTTAATGTGTGCGGTTAGACAATGCGAGGGGACAGGCCGTAGTGTTATGCCGACATAGCACGGAAGCAACTCATTCAAATTCTGTGACACTTCTCACTACAAAAGCAATTTATAATTTACTAAAATTCGAAGCGATAAATCTACAAATCACAAATACAACAAACGGTTCGGGAAGTCCTTGCTGTCTTTCACTCTGAATATTTTACCCTCAAATTCCAAATAAAGTGACCTGAAGATTAAACAATACAAATCTTTTCTACTGTTTTGTATGGGTGTAAAACATGGCTTATCGAAATACAGGAGAAACGCTGATTCAGAACAACATTTAGACATAACAACAATGAAGTACCATTAAGAAGGAAAGCCTTACATGTTGAGAAATTTTATGATTTGTATTATTCGCCAAATCATATTTAAGATAAAGAAATTAAGGACGATGAGATGGCGAGCAATGTAACAAGCAAGAAAGTGTTGAGATAGACGCGGAGAATTTCAATCAGAAAACGTGAGGAGAATGCTTCCTAAACCCAGAAGTAGATGGGAACAGATTTAGAATCCTTCGGCTCAAGACACAATGTGGGTTCTTGTGAATGGGAAAGCAAACTTTCAGACCCTATACAGAGAAACCTGGGTAGGCTTTTCAAGAAGGACTTGCCCACGTAGTTAGCAGTTCAGACCATTACTTTCCTAAATCAGATGTGGTCTACCAACTTAGATACACAAACACAACTGCCAAGAGACAGAAGTATCAGACCGAAGGCAATTTCGAGGTTAGAGCAACACTGGTTTCTGCATGCAGTGAAATGCATGAAGCGAAATACTTTTCATTTAATGTACTTATTGCCACGCGGGGACAAACCGGTAAGGCATATCTAAGATGTTACATATTTTCTAATTTAGAACCAGAATTTAATGTTAAAAACAAACAAATGTTGGTTTCATGTATGGCAATTAATTTTTACCTTAATAGCTTAGAACACATTCTTATGTCTGTGAAGTTCAATCAAGAGATATATGTAGAATTAGGTCAAAATTTTATCATTTTAATAAATGCCCCGACAAAGAACGGGTATTTAAACTAATATGTAGGCACGTTGCATTTAATATCTTCGAGAGTGAAAAGTCTCATACACAAGTTTAGATTTTAATAATATATCCAGATTGTGCAAATTTATCCATAAAAAATATTGTATTTCTCTGCATAGTGATCAGAAAGCAGAGTTACTGACCTGATCATCATAAATAAATGAATAGGATAAATATATGGCTGATCGTGTCAAGGCCCATCTGTGTTTCTCACATAACAGTCTGCAGTTTTACTTCCCACTGTTAACGCAACTGACGGTAGGTTTGTTTGTTTGTTTGTTTGTACTGCACCCACACTTCTTTTTACAGAAAGGAACCGCCCTGTGGCAAGTAGCATTATCCTACGCACTTACGAAGACTTCAAGTGTGTCCTGGCGAGTGCTTACCGATGTTGTGTAGGATTGTAGTGCCTTCGTGTTCATGATCAAGCAGTCCAAGTTCAATCGTATTCAGACTGTGCGACACTGAGAATGGAGGCGCTACAATACTCCGAAACATTGGGATCTACTTGCCCGACTACAAAGCATCATATTCCGGAAGAATTGCATGTTCAGTGACACCGCTGTGAGAACCTGAGATTTTGCACATTACTGTTTATATTGTTTGTATTCTGAGTCAATTACTAAACAGGTATGCGCCATTATAAAGTGGAGTGTAAGAATTAATGTCTGTGTTGAATTCAAGAATACAACATGCCTATGTATGATAGGGTGGAGATAGGCGGAGATAGCACTGAATGTATTTTAGGCGCATTCGCATGGACAGCGAAAAGGACGTATTAACTTTGTCATGTCCGTCCATCCGTCTGTTGTCCGCATGTGCCACTGGACGGATTTTCGTGAAATTTAATATTCGGAGTTTTTACAAAAACTTTGTCGAGAAACTTCAAATTTGCTTAAAATCCCATTAAAAAATAGGGCACTTTACATTAAGAACTTTGTACTTTTGTGCTGTTGATACTTGTACGACAAATTTATAGACAGAAAACTGTGTACAAGGAATGGACTCTTCAGTTTCCATGTCAACACTTAACGGCTTTACACTGTTGACAGCTACATGCAGGTCAACAACAATAAAAACGGAAAGCATTGTGATGTGTCCGCGACAACAATGGTTACACTAACAGGCCATGATATTATGTCATACGTACGTTACCTATACTGGAAGGATGTAGCACGGGCCCCAGACCGGGTCTCAACCTGGTGACACAGGGCATGCTTTCCCTTTCCGGGAACCGAATGTCGATCGCCTAGTCCACAGGCAGTCACTGTTATGACTGACAAGTGACGTCATTACGACACTCTGTCTACCCCTGATGAAACGTGTCTTTGTGCTTGTGAGGGTTACAAGTTGATAGGGTGTGATGTATTGCTTTTCATTCACCCTCCCAGCCCGACAAGGTCAACACAGATTTGCATGTAATTGCTGCTTCAGACACGCCCCCCTCCCCTCTGGTCTTTATTGGATATTGCCGCAAACTGGAAGCCCGCGGCCTGCAGCCTACCGTGACATATACACGGGTTATAACGTAACGATTCTTCGAGGCATTTCTTGATCATACAAGACAAAAGTAGCTCCTCTGTGCGCAGCACAAGGTCAAGGAAACGTCTGGGGACGGCAGAGAGAAAAGCCACACGTCTTTATACTGTGCACTGCCCCAGCAGATATTACTCTGCGAAAAGTCTGTATGTGAGTTTGAGAAGGCCCTGTGGCATCTCCGGAGGCAGGGGTCACCAGAAACGAAAGACTATGAGGCAGGTCGGTTTGGACCTGTAGCATCTCCGGGGGCGGTGGTCACTAAAGAAAGACTACATGGTAGTTTGGGTTGGCCCTGTAGCATCTCCGGGGGAGGTTGTCACTAAAGAAAGACTACATGGTAGTTTGGGTTGGTCCTCTAGTATCTCCGGGGGAGGTTGTCACTAAAGAAAGACTACATGGTAGTTTGGGTTGGCCCTCTAGTATCTCCGGGGGCGGTGGTCACTAAAGAAAGATTACATGGTAGTTTGGGTTGGCCCTCTAGCATCTCCGGGGGAGGTTGTCACTAAAGAAAGACTACATGGTAGTTTGGGTTGGCCCTCTAGTATCTCCGGGGGCGGTGGTCACTAAAGAAAGATTACATGGTAGTTTGAATTGGCCCTCTAGCATCTCCGGGGGAGGTTGTCACTAAAGAAAGACTACATGGTAGTTTGGGTTGGCCCTCTAGCATCTCCGGAGGCAAGACCACCAGAAACTGTATTTCAACAGGACCACTGTTGTGCAGCCTTTTCACATCCTGAGGGAAGGCAATAATGGATTATTTTCTTGATCCAAAATGTAAAAATGTGTTTCGTGCTACTGTTGTTATCTGAGGTCGACATATTTAAGTAGTCATAGGCAAAATTCATCTGTTTACAAAAGCATACGCGTTTGTACCCGATTGCCTTCACCTTCGGGTTATTGCCTCGGTGAGCTCCGATATATCGAAAGAATTCCACAATAAATGTATTTAATTTATTGCGTTCACAATCCTTACATCTTTACGCTCTCTTGTATTGTTGACAGTAATTTAGATACATGTTACGTGTGCTGCTACCTGCCGACATACATGGCAACTACGCACTAATGATATGTCACATTTACATACCGTTTCCCTGCTGGGGAAAAGAAAGTTGCGTTTCGTTAGTTCCCTTAAGCGATGTAACGCTTTTAATAAGTTGATGTAAGTGCAACACTTTCTGTTGTTTTGGTTAATGTAATCCTCTGCAACCTGAACACTGTTCGGAGCTTCAATTCCCTTAAAGTGACCAAAAGCAAGTTTCTATTTTGCCGTATCAGCAAACTGCAGTAAAGGGAGGCAATGCTACGGAAGTGCGTTTGGGCAGTTGTGCGCAGTTCCGTGAAACCATGAATTATATTTACAGTGCGTATTGCGTTGTAAGTCAACTTAAGTAACATGAGCTATACTGTGATAGAGACCGTGACACCATGCAACCTGCAGCCGGCTATCAACATTCATAAAGAACTTAATACCTACTTCTGCAGGGTTTAATAATACTTTTTTTGGCGAGCGATGATGCTTCTTTCTGTTTCAGAAAAACTCTAAATAATATAAACTTTTCTTAGCTGTTTTTCAGGTGAGGCATCCCCGTTGTGTTTTCAACGATTTAATAGAAACATATAATTTTATAGTCTAACACAATTTATTATATAAAATATAATTAATTAAATGAACAACCGCTCCATATACATCAAAAAAGGAGCCAGCTTCCCATCATCAAAATGAAATGGATCTTAAATAATGCCACAATATTTACAACTTCTACAAGACTGCTCAGTACATAAAATTCCCATCATTGGCTTTTTCGTTTATCATATTCCTTCATATGGTTGTACTTGTACAAATTTGTTTATTTCTGTAAGTTATGTATTCTTACTGTTATGTTTATGAATTCTTATTGTTATGTGTTCTGAATATTCTGTTTTCGTCGTGCAAACTGCGAGGCACGGCCCGCACTCTTCCCAGTTAGTTAATTGTGCTGTTCTATGTATTGTTTGTGTCGATTGTGTTATTCTATGTCTGTTTGTATGTAAATGTGTACTGTACTACTACCACCGGGTTTCAACCCAATTGCAGTAAACAAATATATCATATCATAAAGTTTCTACTTTACATGTCTCTATTATCTTATGTTATTTATATTTTAAAATTAAATTTTACATTTTACTTTTATATTCTAATATATAATTTTAATCAAGAAATGTAAACGAGATCTCGTAATTTTAAGGCATTGCCAATTGTACATTAAGGCCATTTTGTATTAGAGCCTGAAGATGGCTTCATGAGAGCCGAAACGTGTATCTGCTATGTTCCTTTGATTATATTTTATGTAATAAAGTTGTTTTATACCATAAAATTATGTTTCTATTTTCGTAGCTTGTGAAACACGTGGCGTATTTTAAGATCACAATTTATCGAAATAATTGTGATACGCCTCAGGGATATTTGTGAGGGAAACAAGGGGAAATTTACAAAAGCAGGAAATGAGGGAAGCCCACTGAATAACTCCGAATAGCTTTCAGCATCGAAGAACCTAGAATGCCGTATCGATTGAGAAGTGTATGTAAGTAAGTATTCATCTATCCACGTGGATAGAAAGGGTATATTTAGAGAAACAGACAAAGTGAACTGGGTAATGTTGTTACCTTGCATGCAAGATATCAAAGAGTGCTGCACGTGTGTAAGTTGATGGTATCGGACTCATTCAGAAGAGACGGAGTGTAATTCTTCAAAGAATATATGTGCGATATTTTGCAAAAGCAAAGGAAAATGTCAGACGTTAGTAAAACTTGTCTCAGTAATTAATTTTATCATTTTTGCAGCTACATGACATGCTCTGAGATTAAGTGTCGTCTCTGGTGGTAATTGTTAAATAAATTTTTTATTGTTCTTGACCTTCAAAAGTATGGAACAGAATTAAACATGCGTTAAGTTATATTAAAAACTGTGTTAAAATAAATAGCGTTGGCGTAAGTACACACAGTTACACTAAAAACCGAACAATATTTCCCTCTGAGGTGGGCAGTTCTATGCATTTGGATTACTTCAGTGGTCAGCTCGCTTTGGAAGAGGTTAGGACCTTTCGTAAGACTGCATGATGATGGTGATGATAATGATGAAGTAATAAACACATAACATATTTTCGGCTGGCTTGAAGCAGTCCTTGCCAAACCGCACCGTGTGTTGCAATGACACCAGTCATGATCCTACGTTTGTCCCAGGGTAGCCGATTCATCCGCAACTTGACTTCAAAAAACGACACAGTCGATGGCTGCCAAGAGGACGTGCTGATTTGAATTTTTCCACCGATTCGTAAGTTTCCCACCGACTTCCTGTCAATGATTTATAAGAACAACTTCACCACGTCAAGGTATTTGCAGCCGACCACAAAATTGTCTGGATCTAGAACTAACACAATTTGCGCACTGCGATTGCGACGTAAGCAAGTTATCTAAGGAGATGTCCTCTACGCTTTTGCCGTAGTAATTCTGTAACCGGTAACCCAATCAGAAGCAGGATTCGTGTTGGTAACGGTGCATCTCATTCAACACTCAGTTAGCACTGTAGACAGCCACAAAATGTTATGAGACTCAGAATTCTGTGGTTGAGTGGGTACGAACTGCCAAAATATTATACGCTGATAACAAAATATACATTACAGGCAGATTTGGTGATTTAGTTTCCTGTGTGATTTATTCTGAATCACCATCAACATAATTAAGTCTCCTTTTTCTTAATTTGTATATCCCTATTGTGATACAGATTAAACGTAAACACATTAAATAAATTGGGTCGTCAGCACAAAAATTAGTGGTACTTAATTACAGTTTTGTACCGAATAATGTTACGGCTTGTATATACAGGGTGATTCACGAGTTATAGTCATAAATGTAGTATATGATTTTCTTACGCATTTCTTCTCGAAAAACTTCCTATAGCCTCGGGTCCTATTCTCAGTGGTTAGGGTGTTACACGCATATTTTAATAACATAAACGGAGTCACGTAAACCGTATGTAGGACTAGTGGACTCTACTATACATAGTGTGTATTTCAGCAAGCTTCGTTCATACCACTGTATGGTGGGTGACATAAACAATTTTCATGCTTATATCTTGCACTTCGAAGCTTTTCTGGTCAACCTACAGCGGCAGTCAGGGTGTTAGGCATTGAGATTTATCAGAGTACCCTGCCTGTTATGGCGGTAAGTAGAAAGAGCGTAGGGAGGTAGAAGCGACCTACTGCAAAGTACATTTAATCCAGTATATATTCTTGTCTTGGTGTATTTATCGGTTACCCTCAAGACGCAATTCGAATATTCCTTGCACAGTAGCCGGATGCGGTTTGTGTGTTCAGTAGTGGCGGTACTGCAGTTCATGCCGCAGCTGCCTACCAGCGACGTTTACCGAACCGCATGTTCGGTTGACTGCAGTTTACCAGACGCTGTACGATGCTGGTACACCTACCGACGTTCGTGTTACAACTGAGGGTGAAGTTAATCAAGACATCGGTGAAAAATTGAACAGTTTTCGGATGGTAGAGAGTAGACCGCTGACAGTACGCGAAGAACTGCGAGGTGTCTTGATGTTCCCCAGAGTAGCATGGAGAACACTGCATGCAGACCGCTAGTACGGCGAGTGCATCTCAGACCTGGCCTTCGCTTAAAGGCAGGACTTCTGCAGCTGGCTGAATGGCAATTGCCGGTTGCAACGTTTCAGGGTT
>Ga0131853_10007337_pt1 | contig 19930 bp, 16 predicted proteins | sample TergutLab28metaG_FD_92764 | JGI IMG/M metagenome (GOLD analysis project Ga0131853, IMG submission 92764) | Labiotermes labralis P1 segment gut microbial communities from Petit-Saut dam, French Guiana - Lab288 P1 (version 2) (version 2) | ecosystem: Host-associated > Arthropoda: Insects >... | reverse complement strand
GCGGACGCTTGTGAGTGCAGTAATGAACCTTCGGGTTCCGTGAAATGCGGGGAATTTCTTGACTAGCTGCAAACCAGTTAGCTTCTCAAGAAGGACTCTGCACCATGGAGTAAGTAAGTAAGCCAATTTCATGTTGTGTTTGTATTATAATTAACAGGATAACTTGCTGCCAAGACCAGGAGTTTGGACCATCACGGGTTTCAGACATTTTTGGACCCAAGGCTAACACAAAACTTTGGGGTCCCACTAACATATAGTCGTGAACTGACACGGCAGGTAGAGCTTACATGAGAAATGCGTTTACTGCTACGTATTCTGTTGTTATTGTAACTAAACAAGTCTTGATAGTTAGCGTGAATATCGCCATCACAGTGTTCGTACTGTTGAATAGTTGGATAATGAGGGAATAATGATTTCGAAATGATGCATAAGGAAGCGGTCGTGGCCTGACTTTAAATAGTATCGCCACATTTTCCTGGCAGGACTGGGTAGAAGTACGAAAAAATTAGGATAGTCGGTGTCGCAACTTAGTTTCAAAACTTCCACCTTCAGAACACAAGAAGAAGTCTTGCTGCCCAAGCCATGTTATCTTCGTTTCCCTTCTTGGAAAGAACTCTGCTCCATGTGGTTAGGTATTTAGTTATGTATGGTGTTGGCGAGGTGAGCGAGGAGGGAGAGGTAGCCCGTGTACTTCTGGCTGAAGATGTAGGTTTTCTGAGATGTGTCACCGTGTCGATTGGTAAGTAGTTACGTTGCGGAGTGACTCCGTCTGCAGGGCCTAAGTAGTCATTATCTTTTGGGATATGAGACGACGTGTCGTAGCCATATGCCTCACGACACGGCCTTGACAGGGGTGCACACATTCCGGGCGTCAGATCGCCTGTTAGACTACATTTTTTATTCTGGCTAGTAATATTTGTGGGTCCTCAGTATGGATTTTGCTTCGTGTCACCCTTGTGGCGCCTAGAATTGTGAGGTGGTTCCAGGATTTTTGGAGAATTTGTGCCCGCCTGCGGTAAGACTTTTCCATCAGCACCGCATTGAAAACCCCAAAGCTCGTACTGCTTCTGGCAGCGTATTCTAAATGTTTCTGGGAATGTTGTACGATAGTTCGTTATACTTTGAAGGAAATAACTTGTTATTGCAGTCATTAACATACTGTTAACACAGAGCGAAATTTAATATCGTTGCCGGCCAAATTCTCACAGATTGTGTGGTTTAGTCGACTGTTTCCATTCCTAGGGCCGTTACGATTAAAATCTGTTCTAATGTCCCTTACGTATTTCTTGGGGCTCAGGTCGGGGATTGACCCACCGGAAGCCCCTTGCGTTCGTAAGGTCCACTTATTGGACTGAATCCTGGGCCAGTTGAATTCACCCCACGTCTTCACTCCATATTGCTTTGAGATCCGTCTTTATATTATCTATTTATTTACGCATATGTTTTTGAAATGATCACTGTCAGCTTCTCTGGCTATATTGTGTGGTCTGTCGGTCATGAGCTCCAAATGCTCTGCCCATCACAACTTTTATTTGATCAGGAAATTAATTTATAAAGAGCATGCCTACAAATTATGAAGCTGCTGTTTATGCAGACCCGGTTTTCTATGTTTCATGTTGCTTTCCATCCTGAACACTCTGTTTTGAAATAGACACTAACTCGCGTTCTTGTTTTGAGGTGAGAACCAAGTTTCAAACTCACACAAAATTACGCCTAAAACATTTTGAGCTGCGCTGTCATAGTAGAATTAATAGTAGATGACACAAAAATCAAATTCTTTGTGTATATGCCTTTCTAACGCCATGGAGCAGAATCCTACATGATAAGTCGATAGTCGCTTAGCAAGTCAGTAGATAACCCATTTTTAGATAACCTGACGGCTCTTTACCGTGTTTTCTTGGGTCCGCTGTTCGAGGCCTCATATCAGACTTCGTTGATATGGCCTTCCACCCGCTGAGGCGAGTTGCATTGGTCACTGCATTCGTATGTGAATCCTTACGCTGACCTGTACGTATACCCCGTCCACACACATATCTATCTGCTATTAGCAGAAAGACGTCGAAAATATTAAATTACGTGCCTGAATCAAAGTCGAGAAAATGTTGTAATAATGATGTGGGAATCAGAACCACGAATTTCATTTTGGCATGTTTCTAACCTTCGGAAGATAACGTCATCATGCAGTCGTAGGTGTGCTGCTTACCTCAGACATCCTACGTTGTAGTTGTTTAGTTAGAGAAGCTGTGCGAATGTGTAGTTGCAATTAGCACTCAAACTTCCTCGCATTTCCTTACGTAATATTTCGTTTCGCATGGAAGACGTATTTGAAAAACAAAGTTTTGAAGATACTTAAACCCCATTACACATATCGACCCTCATATCCACTACGCTGTTGTCATAAATATTACTTTCTTGCCATAATTGTTACTTACATAATTACATTTTGTATGACGAACATCTTTGTATTTTCAAAGACGCACCGGCGAATATTTTTTCGGGTAAATAGACCCAAGTAGACCTTAATTTCCGTACTTGATACAGACTTTAAATTCACATGTGTACAGTTACTGTGAAGCGTGAAAATGTGCGTATACGGCGAAACAGTGTTCAGCACTTGCGTTTCTTTGTTATTGTTTTGAGTTACGGAAAAGAAAGAAAACTGGGACTTTGCAGTTTTGAGCTGACGTCTAGTTGTGTTGTGCCGTGCGATTATCAGTTTTATCCAAACGTACAATGTAGGCAGTTGTAAGTAAAACTAGCATTAAATTCTGAGCAAAATAAACAGTATTCGTGCTTTACAAGGAGCATCTCAATGACTCTTTACATGGTCAGTATTTATAATCAAAATCTGTTTTCATTGTTATTACTATCGATATGTTCAGGTCATTATTACTTCTCAGTACTCTGCAGTTCAATTGGTTATGTGTTTCAAGAAGTTCGTGTTACGAAAAATGTTGTATTACTGTGGGAGTATTTAGGTTTTTGAATTTGGGACATGTACACAAAGGAAGGGGTGGAATGAAAGTGGTTCAGAAACTGCAGTGTTTTTAGCCCTTTGTTTTCCCATTCCTTTATTTATGACTAATTCTCAAGGACTGTATCTTCAAAATCCTGTCACACTGACTCTTCTTTTCTTTCATAATTACTTAGTCGTAGATCGCAATTTTTCTTTTTATTTTGCATACTAATAGTCCGAAACAATATGCTTGTCTTGTAACATGTCTGTGTATGTTCGTAATAGCCGCAGGTACAAAGACCTGTGGCTTTTCAGAGCTTGGCGCTTTGTTCCAAGTTTTCCAAGACTGTGCTGTTGTTTCTTTTCATCACGAACATCCCACCATCGCCACTGACCTTTGAAGTGTTTATCGGAATCTACTCCCTTCATACACCTTTTCTCGTCACAAATAAGGGCATGCCAGTTGCGTGATATTTAAAATGTTCGAACGTAGGCTGTCCTCCTTTCTTAGAAAATCTCTCGTTGGAAGGACTTAAATTCGAGGTAAGTGCGAGTCGGTGTAGTGACACTACTACGGCCTGGCGACTGAGGAGTCGTGATGCTATTCCTGGCAAGGCAGGAAGTTCTTCTGTTCTCAAAAGCGTCCAATCCAGTTCTCTGACCAAGTCATTAGTGAGTAGGTAGCGGTGGCCTTTTCTCCGGGGTAAAGCGGCCGGAGCCTGAAGCTGACCACTCATGTCCAGTTACTACCGGAGTTAAGAATTCGTGGAGCTATACCTCCACTCCGTATATAGCGTGTACAGGGACACCTTTTCCTTGTTACTAATGCCGTACTCTAAAACATTCCTTTGGGATGATGGATTGACGGGATTTCTGGTATGATTGTGTGTAGTCTTACCTGAATAATCTGATCTGTTCACTCGTCATTTCTGCTGCAATGATCACAGTGATGACTACTACTTAGGTGGTGGTGGTGATGATGATGATAGTAACTGAATAATTGTAGGGGTGAAATCACTGCTAGAACATCATTGGATGTGTGCTTCACTTTTAATATTTTATAATTTGTTAAATATCGATATTTGAGATAGTTTACATTAACTTTAGGAACACACACTTCTGTGGTCAAGTCGTTGTTAGTCCGAAAATACTATATATTTTAGTATGTACAAAATTCGTACCATAAAAATATATTTTCGTTAAGTGTTTTATAGGAATAATGTGGGAACATGCGTATGACGAGAAGGTGGGTGAAGCTGCCATGTAATGAGAAGTCTATTGAAAATCAGAGAACGCTTTCGGCAAAATTTCAAGGTAATCCAGTCATATGTAGGAAGGCTCATAGTATGATCGCGATTGTCTGATATTTCGTAACTAAATATTTCTTGTAATCACTGCGAATTGCCTTTCTACTCAGCTAGGTCAAAGTGACCAGATGTCGGATGCAGTTATCAAACCTTAAATAATAATAATAATAATATATTTATTATAACGCTAAGTTCTGGGCCACAGAGTGAGCATTCTGGGCAATTACTGGCTTACAGGCAAATCCAAACCCCACCCAAGGTAGCAGAGTCTCCCGCGCGTAGCTGACAGTCTCTCAGATGGTCAGTAAATTTCCCGTCTTTTATGGAACGGGTTGGCTATTTACCGTGTTGACGAAGTTCACATCTCATTCCTCTCATCCACTCATTAGGGCCCAAAGAACTCGTCCTAGTCTGCTGTAGCGTTAAGGAACAGGATAGTCTCTACGGTGAAGATTATTAGCCTCCCGGCTCGTCCCCGAGATGAAGGCCCATGTCTTGTCGGTTGTCCGTGACTGCGTATTCAGTACCTTCGTACCTACCGACCTTATGTGAGACGCCAGCAAACCCTCACAATTTAACATTATAGTTGCTTAACAGCATTACGTGCAGATCTCTTCTACCGAATTTCTCTCAAAACCAGACACTAAAAAGAATGATCAGAGGCATTGTGCGGAGATCTCCTATACCGATTCTCGCACAAATACGTAGATCAAGAAATGTGGAACGAACGGGTACAGGTAGACATTCATTTACACCCTTAAGTGAAGTGTGACTGTCAGAGACCATTTTTTGTTGTTGCGAAACTCAAACTTGCTGAGCAACATTTTGTAACTTATTAATCGAAATTCATGAAAACCCGACAAACCGTTGAGTTGCTGATGGGCTAACCGGATATACGGACGGACGTATGTGGTTCGCACATAAGGCGAACTTTTCTACTTTGTGAAAAACTCCTGAAAAGCATTACTGACGATTTGTGTGCCTTAAGGTCGATGCTTAGATTTACAGTGTTGATAGTGTAACAACATACTTTTTTGTGAAAGAAATGAAGTCCGTGTGCTTGATAGAGCGCGACGCCATGAAGACGTATTGAGGGGAATGGAGATAAACTGCACGTGTTCCGAAACGGTGCAGTACTTAAGGACGCATGGGGGAGAGAGTGGGACGTGGTGGCCAAGAGTAAAATCCCTATTTCGTTTAATCTGACTGCAACTTAGCTCTCATCACGTAGTCCATCTTAAACAGGTCCACAGAGAGTGCGATCTAATACCTCTCGGATTCCAGTATCTCCTTGTATCCTGTTAAGCCATTCTGTAGCTGTATTAGAACTAAATACCTCCAGTGAACGTATTCCTTCGATGTTGTTGTTGGAAGTAGAGATATGGCATTTCTGCGGTAAAGTTTAGTGTAAAGATGCGTAAAATTCAATATTAATTACGCTCATTAACTCCACTTCTAAGATAGGAAATACATATGACCTTCCAGCACCAAAGAGGCCGAAACAAATTTGTGTTTCAAATGAGTTTGAGAGCGTATTAGATAATGTTTACATACCGATAAGGATTCTGGGAGTGGGTTAGAAATGTATGACGTCATAGAACCAGGTCTGAAGAAGTGGGCGGTAACACGTGCTCTTTTCCGCCTTGCTGGCGGAGTATGCAGTTTTTGCGTGAAGATGCAGAAAAGAGCATACAGGTTGTTGATGTAATGTATGTAGCTACACAAACCTTAAATGCTGTCTCAGCACTTTTTTAACTTGTGTATGTTTTTCTTTATTGCAATAGGAGGCGACCAGAAGCCAGCACAGTGTTTCAGACTTAAATATGAATACAGCAATAGCGTATAAGCAATAACAGACCCAAATAGTTAGTATGACACTCGTATGTCTTTAGCTTGCTGACTATGTTTTTCAAGAACGTAATATGATGTCTATTCAAATTATTATCTGTTGTGTAATCAAAATTCATTTTTCGAAGGCTGACGTTTATCAAAATTATTATAAGAACTCAAATCATACACCACAGAGAACACTATAAAGCCAACCGGTTAATGTTACATAAGGAAATAATCGTCTGCTCTGTTAGAATACATTGTTTGGGAGAATGCAGAGTTTCTGAACGTTAAACCCGGCAGTACATATAGTCGGTTACCTGTAATGGTTAATACTGGACTGCCATGTGCGCGTAGTCGCATAATCCTGGACCCCGTAATTATCTGATACAGATATTAATTTTTTAAAAATGCACAAAGGATGTGTAATACGGGCAGTGTGTTGTGCTATATACGTTTTATACGGAGTGTTTCTAAAAAAAAATACGGCACAATTTTACGGTCGTATTCTGTGCACACAAAAAGAACAAAAAACTTGTATGCGTGCATGCATCGTCGGATGCTACGTTTTTTTATTTATTACTGATTTTATTTTGTAAAGAGATGTATATGTTAAAAGTAAGCCCGTCCACCGGGTATTTTTGTTTACAAATTTCCGATGTAGACGTTAAAAGTTGCTGTGTTGACATGAACGAGTTACAAAAAGTGCTGTGCTGTTGGTAGCACACAGCGCACTGCACTTGTATGGATGATACCCGCACACTCTTAAGAATTCCAGGCGTTGCGAATGAACTGGCGTCCGCCTACCCAGTATTGCAGTTTTGTTACATCAGTAATTGTTCCAGCACATACGGTGCTTCTAAGATGCTCTCATAAGTAGTGCTCAGGGGACATACGTCGGCTTCTACATAACATTTTATCTCCCATTATGTCCACACACACACTTATTTACTTACTTCATGGAGCAGAGTCCTTCTTGAGAAAATAACCGGTTCTCAGCTAGTCAAGAAATTACCCCAATATTATGTAACCCGAAGGATCATTACCGCATTTACAAGTGCCCGCCACCTGTCCCTATCCTGAGACTGATTAATCCGGCCCATGCACACATCCCACTGTCTGAAGATCCATATTAATGTTATCCTCCCATATACGCCTGGGTCTTGCAAGTGGTCGCTTTCCCTTAGGTTTCCCCACCAAAACCCTGTATGAACCTCTCCTCCCCCCCCCCGTATTTGCTACATGTCCCGCCCATCGAATTCTCGATTTGATCGCCCGAATAATATTTGGTAAGGAGTACAGCTCCTCCTCATGTAGTTTTCTCTACTTCCCTGTTATCTTGTCCCTCTTTGGCCCAAATATTCTCCTCAGCGTCCTATTCTCAAACACCCTCAGCTCACGTTCTTCCTTCAGTGTGAGCGACCATGTTTAACACGTATACAAAACAAGAGGCAAAATTATAGTTCTGTATATCTTAATCTTTATATTTTTGGATAGCAAACTAGAATACACAATGTTCTGCACTGAATGATAGCCAGCATTCCCTGCCTTCGCTGTACTCTTAATTTCTCCCTGAATAGAATTTTGATTCCTTAAGATTGTTCCCAAATATCTCAATTGTTCCACCCTTTCAAAGGAATTATTATCAATTTTTATATTGTGACTTCGTCCTGCATTCTGATCTGGAGATATGACCACGTTCGTAGTTTATAAGCATTTACTTCTAGTCCAGTCTCATTACTAGCATCTACTAAGGCGTCTGTGTTTTTCTTTACATTATGTACGCTTGTGCCTATTTTATTAACATCATCAGCATAAACCAGAGGCTGAACTGTACCATTTAATTTCAAGCGATCCTGGTGTACCTGAACCCTCCTAATGGCATAATCTGCAGCACTGCATTTTAGCCTGCCTCCTTTGATCTAAAAATCGTAAACATTCTTCATCAAACCATGGCTTATGCTGCTTCTATTCATAGAGACCTAGACTTTTTAGCTGAGGTTTCGATATTCTCTTTAATTTTTCCCCAAACCCTATGCATGTCCTCGCTATCACGTAAGTTCTCCAAAGCTGCTTACCTGTTTGAAATCTTAATTTGATACTGTTTCCTAACCTCCAGCTCACCTAGCTTCCAGAGATTAAATTTCTCAATATAAAACTTCTGTGCAGCGTGTTTTCTTACTGCCAATCTTTCCCTAACTTTTGCAGTCCCCCGGTAGTGACCAGTAACACAATCCCCCCCCCCCCCCCCGAAGATCGTACATCGAGTGAATGCCATCTCCTATCTATCAATATGTGATCAATCGAGTTTTGAGTGTTCCCATCAGGCGAGATACAGGTGTACTTATGAATGTTTCGGTGCGGGAACATCGTGCTCTTAAAACCAGATTTGTTAATGTTGCAGAATTTACTGTTCTAACACCATTGTCATTACTGTCATGATATAGACTGTCATTCCCAATTGTCGATTTGAAAATATCCTCCCCCCCCCTCAGTTTTGTTTTAAAGTCTTCTAACAGTATTTCCATATGGTACTTAGGTAAATGATCGAAAATCTTCTCTAGTTCCTCATAAAAACTGTCTTTTGGGTCATCACTCGTCTCCACACTTGGTACATTCACATTCAGAACATTGGTACTACACCAGTGAACTCTCAGAACTATATAAGACATCCTGTCACTAACAATTTCTACTCTGTTCGTAAAGTATTTTATTCAGTCACAACACATCAATATATAGTCAGTTATACATAATTTTGGCTACATGTTTCGGTTTCATCAGTACATTCTCAGGTCAATATTTATCAAACGAAGGTGCATTCAATGTGTGCGTGCAATGTACCTTCATACAACAAATAGTGACCTGAGGATGGTTTCATGAAACCGAAACATGTAGCCAAAACTATTTATTATTGACTATATATTGATGTTGTGTTTTGACTGAATAAAATACTTATGAATATTGAAGAACATAACGGGATGTTTCCTATCAAAACTCTGCTCTCTTAACTGCTGATTCTATTCTCTGATGTACAAAAAATCCTGTTCCTAGTTGATGATTTTCGTTTCCTTTTCCATAGAAAAATATGTAATATCCCCTGCTGTTACATTGCCCCCTCTGTCCCCCCTTACCTCCTGTACACCCACCCACATATTTATTGAAACTCACCGGTGTCACGACCGACGTTCGTCCATGAATGTAGGGTGTGGAAGTTCGTGACGTCTCATTTGCTAAAGACATGAGTGACAGAACGGGGAAGAAAAGAAAAGAAAAGAAAAAAAGCCGGCCGCTTATTGCAGGAGCTCCTGGCAAAAGTACGCTTGATCCAGGAAATCGTGTGGGAAGTAGGTCTTACATTCACTGTTGGGTGTTAAGTACACAGAAACAGCGCACGCAGGACCTGCCATGCAGTTGTGCAGCTGTGATGTTCTGCATGCTGATCGTGGTGAGTTCAGTAATGTCATCGCTGATTGTCTTCTGCCACTGTTTGCGCATTGTACTTTGGCGTCCTGTCCCTTCTGTCATGAATATTCACGTATGGCACCCTATGCCGGTGTGAATCCGGCCTTAATAGCTATATCAGCTGCAATAAAAGCATTTGATTTTCCCATGAAAACCCATGTCTAATGAAAAAAGTAACATTTGAAACTTATTTATTTCCATGCCATGTCGACTGGTATAAAGTTAGCGACGTATCAGAGGAGTATGCTGCCTCCATCTGTAGGGTGTAACAATCTACCTCTAATTGGACTACTAAACCGTGCAGATGGAGGCTGCATGCTTTTCCGAAACCTCGGTAATTATTTGCCAGTCGGCAAAGAACAGTATGACAGTACAGAAGACCCAAGTCTTCGCCGCTGTGAAAATTTCAAATATCGTAAAACAGCAACTTCCATCAATGTTGTAATGTTGTTTGCCCTGGCAGAAGATGTAGTAGCCTGTTAGAGTCTGAGGAGACGGCGTTAATCAGCGAAAGGCCTCAATGTGTTATTCGATAAAATGTTTTCACATTCGCAATTACAAGTTTGTACGTATACTTCGTCCCACACAGTGTCAGCAGATCTCGGGTCCAGTGGATGGGCTAAGGAATAAGGGGGCAAAGGGTGCAAGGGGCTAGAGGAATTAATATTTATATAACGAGTTTAAAGGTCTTCCGTTGAATTTTCATTGGGCATGGCTGTCACTTGTTTACAGCAGCAAATGTGCGTTTAGCTGCGCAAAACGTCTCAGATAAAGGATGGCCTTGAAAGACGTTTACGTAACAAATTACAGGCAGTTCTCAGTTAATATTCTTGTAGGTGTCACACTTCGAAACAGGTCCGGGAATAATGTGTACCCTTGGAACTGATAATTTAATACTGACAAGACCAATGAAGGACGTCGTGCGTATTGTGTAGGCGTCGGTGCAACCCGTTAACACGCAGTCAATTTTTAACACGCATGAATTTGGTGTGAAGACGCTTGGAATATATTTCGCAGACATACATAAGAGGCGTTACTGGTGTGCTTAGAAGCATTAGTGTTTTAATACGTGCTATGTAGAAGATAAGACATGGTTCCTCCAGGGCTGAAAGACCGAGCGATCGCGGCACGCAGTGGCTGCAGTGCCGGTAGCAATCGCTGTTGCAGTATCATTGTAGTAATATGTATTATTAGTGGGCCGGGTAGCTCAGTCGGTATAGCGACTGAGCTACGGGCTGGATGGTCAGGGATCGAATCCCGGTGGGGACGAGATTTTCTGCCCGTCCAGACCGGCCCTGGGGCCCACCTGGCGTCCCGTAAAATGGGTACCGGGTCTTTCCCGGGGGTAAAGTGCGGCCGGGGCGTGCTGCTGACCACTCACCCGCTTCTAGTGCCGCGGTCATGGAAGAGTGGAGCTATACCTGTACCCACACTCTGAGCCACACCGGGCCTGTAACGGGATCACTTTACCTGTTAGTATGTGTTATAAAATGCTGGGGAAGAACATACTTGAGTACGGATTTTGTCAGCGTTAAATTTTCGCCGCGTTATACTTATTGATTTCATATTTCATAAGAATTCATAAATATTTCTATGACCTAATTTCCGTATTAAATTACGCATGCCTAGCTGCAGTGGTTTCGTTGCGCCACCACACTGAGAGCTGATTCAGGTGTCGGTTAATTCAGTTGTCACTTGTTTTGTATTCCGCTCAAGTTACTTTAAGAAAAGTCGCTTAATTTTTAAAGATCCATTGCCATGCGTCATTTCGCGACTCGAAACACGCCAGTGTCGCTCCTAGCTCATACGTTTGTGTGCCGTGCATATTGTTATTAGCAATTGTAGCAAATTACAGTGGGTGAGGCTGGTAGGCGTGCAGTGGCGTAACATTTATACATACCGAATTTAATGAACATCTATTGGATTTAAAGCGGAAAGGGGCCAAGAACACAGACATGTGCAGGCACTCAGACTGCATGATGATCTCATAGGCCTATTTAAGAATAAGCTCTGGTAGTTGATGGGTTTGAAAAAGAAGTGTATGTTATTCGAAGCGAGTACCTCTCATATACATGTTGTGCGTGCACTGTGTCGGTGATCTTCCGGTCGTTTTAGTCTGGCGTAGAGGTACTCCACTGTCTTCTGAATCGCATAATATTGCTTCCCCCTATCAACATTCTGTTTAATCACAATAAAGTTTGCAATGTCGGTATGGTGATATGAGGTGAGGCGCTTCTACACACACACACACACACACACACACACATTTGCTATGCACAGGGACGATTGTTCCTTGCATTGTAATTGAAGTATGATATTTCACGTACTAGCAGAAGGAAAAGTGGGGGATAATGAGAATTCCAGTCTAGCTAAGGGTTCAAATGTTCTGGAATGAGGCGCTGTGTTGTTGGGCATGTGGTGTCCGACGTAGCTGAAGACCGTAGTGCCTTCATCTTCAGGCTTCGTGGACTGCTTTACGTTCCAGATGAAGGCAAAAATATGGGGAACTGCTAGTCCAGCGACAAAGAGTCACATCCCACAAGACTTGAGACCTTAACAGCGCCACTTTGAAAGTCTCAGACCTCACATATTGTACTGCGTCCCTCTTTTTAACCTTTGGTTAACGTTTTTACACGAAATTTTTATTTGTTTTCCGTCGAGATAAAGGCTTGTATAAACACGACTTTTATTTCCGCCTAGAGTAATCTTACGTTTCATTTTTTCCTGTTCTTCAGCGGTTGAGAAGACCACTGTTAAGAACCCCAGATCTAACTGGTGTTCAGTGTTTTTGTAGGTGTAGACGAGAATTGTAGAACTACCTGAAAAGCAACGGGAGAATCTGAAGACTACTGGTCCAAAATAAGCTTTGGTTGATTAATGAATATGTGCCCGGTGCTTTTGCCACATAACCAGCCATAGAATCTCAGCACAAACAATATAAGTTTGTATAGTTTATACTGTAATTTGGAAACAACGAGGCAGAGAGGTAGACGAAGAAATAGGTGGCAAAATTAAGTGAGGGAGGACGGAAGACTAGTTGGTAGAAAAGGGTAGAAGGAAAGGGTATATAACAGAGAGGAATGGAAGAAGCTCCTGAGAACGGCAAGGAATCGTCGTATTCTGCACATGCAAATGGAGTGAATGAATGAACAGTTTATACTGTTAAGTATAACGCGAAGCTAGATTTAGCAGAGTCGTAAGCGATGTGTATTTTGGGGTTCATTCCACACTTTGCTTTTAGTGACTTTCTTCCCTTAATGTGGTATCGATTCGGATGTATGTAGCCCCTTATACTGTGGCCCCTGCCGCTGCTCGTGGTGATCGTTCATCAGATCCATTAAGAAATAAGTGGGGAAAGGAAGGGCGGAACTCAGATAATGACGTCACACATTATGTAGGGTATGTGATAATCTTTAAAATTGGTGATTGAGGAGATTCTTCTAATTGACTTTGTTGCCTGGCTGCAGACATCCATTTATGTCCCAGTAAGGCTTCGTTCCATTCCGTAGGCAGTGCATAGGAAGGCATGGCCCTATAAATGTAGCATTTAGACGCACTACATTTGTTCTGTCTCTCTAACATTTGGACTTTATAATGAAGTTACTGACCAGTCTCTTCACTGTTCTGTGCAGTAAACAGGGCACATGTGCACAGATGTAATAGGTCTATATAACGAAAGTAATGTAGACTTCTAAGATACGTGACATTTCCGTGCATTAAAATTTATTAAAGACCAACAAATGCACTTTGGTTCTGTGATGGAATTTTGTTATATAATGACCACCAACATGTGTCGGCCACTCATGTTACCATCTACAGGGTGGTAAGTTCAAAAATACCAATAGACCACTGTGCAAAGTGTACCATCACTTACATATCTGAATCATAAATTTTCTATGTACATCACTCGACAAAACTTTACTACAGGCAACCAGTTTTTACTTCTTTTATTTTATACATTACTGTTTTACCACTTAACCGGAATTCTAACCAAACCCATGTGATTTTGACTATGTAGTGATTCCGACACACTATAAATATAAATATAAATGTATTTGTATTGTTGCGCTTTTGCACTTACCACTCTGCAGTTGGCCACATGAGGGGCCGAAACATGTTGGTGGTCACCATATTATAAAATTACGTCATAAAACCAAAGTGTATTTGTTGGTCTTCATTGCATTTTATATGCTCTAAGAAAGATGTTTGTACTTTATTCTTCGTTCCTCAATTCCACATTAAGATTGGGTACGTTTTTTGTTTTTTGTTTTACGTGTGTGCCTGAACTTTGGAGCGCGTTCCCACAACAAGCTGGGTTCTCTTCATCATTCCTGGGATGTAACTCGATCGTCTGCCGGCATCTCACCACGGAGGACCGGGCTTTACCCCAGGACAGTCTTATGTGGGATCTATGGTGGACCCAGTGGGACCGGGACTGATTTTTCTCCGAGTGCGTCGGTTTTGCCCTGTTAGTATCATTCCACCAATGCTCCATACTGGTATTTATTGGTCTGTTGTCGACGGTGTATTGTCTAGACACTGACCGCGTCATTAAATATCCAATACACCTGTATCTCTATTATTGAACATCCTTCGTGTATCTGCTGCCTCATAGTCCCTCATTTCGCTCTCACGAGGCTAATAATTTGTCTCATTACCGATGTATGTTACGCAAGGTCGCGCCACGAAGTTGAAAGCCGAATGCGGACGGTGGTGCCAAAATGTTGCCGATTCCTGCTTTAGAACAGGGACTCCGACGAGTGAAATATTCGGGCACGAGATTTGATCTATGGATCTTCAAAAATATAATGCGGTGTTCCTGTACCGAACTTCTGAAAATATTCGATTTGGACTAAACAAAGCTGTCTCCATAAACGTTTTTATGACAATTATCATAAGATATTTATCTTGGTCGTGTGCCTTCTTGCCTGTTGTGGTTGGTTCGTACTCTGTGTTGGAGTGCTTCCTCTTTAGATAGACATATAAATGTTTAACATTAGATTAATTTTTGTTTTACAACTCAGTGATGTATAATTTGCATGTATTACTTTAACTGGCATTATTATTATTTTCACTGGAATTTGCAGCGAGAACAGAGGACATCGTACTTTAAGGCTAATGAGAGTTGCAAAAAAAAAATAAATAACGGAGTCGTGGTTGGGTGTTGTGTTGGAATCTGTATGCCAAGGTTATTGAACTTGATGTTAAAATCTTAAAAGTCCTGCATACCACATAGGCATAAGACTATGTTTGTTTTTAATGGCTCGGCTGCTGTAGTGGGTGAAGGCCTCACTCTCTCAGAACGAGTGATCAGCCCTAAGTAGAGACCTATACTTGACAATACACAACACTCACAAGAGACAGGCATCCATGCACCCGGCGGGATTCTAACCTGCAATCCCAGCAAGCGAAGAGCCGCTGACCCACACCTTAGACCGCGCGGCTACCGGGATCGGCAGGTCTGTGTTAATAAAGGTTAGTTTGCTTCATAAGACACATTTGAGGCTTCGCGGCTTAAATTGTTACCCTCAGGCAGTTACTTCAATTAGGCGATTACGTGGACGTGTCCTGTGCTCCTTGTCTTGTTTGTACGTATGTCACTATTTACGTGGAGCAAAGTCCTTTTTCCGGAGTTTATCTTACAACGCTGTCAATATCTAAGATGGTATAGTTTGTTTGTTTTAGGCGCAACAGCCCCCAGTGGGCCAGGGCCTCCTCACTCACGAGGTTTCCAGATCACACACAACGACGCACCACAGTCGGTAGGTCTCCTCTGGACAAGTGATCAGCTCGTCGCAGAGACCTCTACCTGACAACACACATCATTCGTAACAGAATTCCATGCCCCCGGTGGAATTCGAACCCACAATCTCAGCAGGCGAACAGTCCCAGAACTACGCCTTAGACCGCGCGACCACTGTGACCGGCATCTCAGACGGAACAGTGTCGATGAATGGGTTTCTGGAGAATCTAAGCTAATGATGGCTTACCTCAATCAAGAAATACCCTGCCTAGTATGGTACCCCAAAATAAATAAAAACAAATGACTTTATTATATATCACGCGACATCCCCGTGTTGATTTACGGTAGGCTGTCACCGAGCAAGCTATGTCTAGAGGTAACACTTGGGACTTGTATTCGCGATGGTAATGGTTTGAATTTCGGCGGAGTCACCGATTATCGTGCCGAGGTTTTTCATGGTGGTTTCTTTTGGTCCTTCCAGGCGAATTCCGGGATAGCACCTCAGCTGAGGTCACGATCGCTTCCCTCCATGCCCTTGCCAATTAATTTCTAAGCTCCTAACAAAGTCGTTAAATAAATAAATAAATAAATAAGAGTGAATGTCATTAAATTGTGCTTTGCGATTTCGGCGTTCAAAATGTTAAAAAAAGCAAGCTTACATCTACACCCATGATTGCTAAATTAATACGCGGTTAACAGAGCTGAATGGCCCCTTCGTATGGTATAGTCGCATGTACGGCAAGTGGTCATTGGAATCATCGCAGAGCTGACGGTTAAAAAATAGTTCGGGCACTAATATGTTACCCAACTTTCATTAATATTCCTCGTGACAGTATTCCATGTCTTTTCATCGTGGATACTGATAAGGAATGTGGATGTCAAGACTCTGGGTGGCGATGGACTACTTTAATACTTCACAGAAAGTAAGGGCCTATTCTTTTATGCATCTTAGCCCAAGACACCACAAGCTTTCAAATCAGACTGACATTGTACTTATTTACGCTTAATTTCATATCCAAGAAGCGCGTAATATCCTGATATTGAAAGTAATGTGTTACGTAACCCGAAAATTGGTAAAATAAATCCAGTTGCAAAATTCTGTCGGCCTAATGCTACGTTTGTATAGTGTTAGCTGAAGCAGAGCTTGTTCCATATGCGATGTTCTGTGACGAGGAAAACAATTGAAGTCCAACCAGTCATGGGTGTAACCTTGCACCGCCTGCAAAATATACGGCGCAGGATACTGTGCCAACCATTACGGCTATCTTGGCTGGCGCATAATATAGAGAATGGCGGAACATTGTACTCCAGTCGAGTGCATATATTTTCCCAATACGTTCTTTGCTTTTTTGGAAGTTTTACTTACCCAGGTGTTCATTTAGACTTACTGAAAATTCATTTCTATATTCACGCTGCACAGGGTCATAAATTATTTTTCCTTGCCTATCAGTTAAATTTAAAACCACAGCGCAGAAAATTTTAATTAAGGCTTTAGATATCGATGAAATCCACATTTCGTGATGTACCAGTTTTTTATATTTCGAGTCTGTTTTGTGCAGTCGATTAAGTTGGACCTATGTTAAACCCACATGAAGCTAGGTTAATTTCTCTGAATACCATATTTTGTCACAATTCGTTAAATTTTTTCCTAGGTAAAAAAAAAACGAAAGTGACAGGCAGGCACGTTCTTCCCACTGTCTTCATGTAATGCGCTTCATACGAAGGACACCTACAGAGCCATGATATGGAACATATATAATTTAACCGAATTATTTAATATATTATTGTAAAGTTATTATGTGCTTTTCGGTCTTCATTGCAGCAAATGTGAATGAATTACGGGATTTTGATGGAGAGGCCCGAGGGAAGGAGACCACTTGGAAGGCACAAGCGTAGAGGGGAGGATAATATTAAAATGAAACTTCAATAAGTGGGATGGGGGCATGGACTGGATTGATGTGGCTAAAAGGGAGAGGTGGCAGGCTGTTGTGGAAGCGGTAATGAACCTTCGGGTTCCATAAAATGAGGGGAATTTCTTGACTAGCTGAGGACCTGTTAGCTACTCAAGGATGATTGCTCCATGTAGTTAGTTAGTTAATGTGAATTGTAATTTAAAGTAGAACGTCCTGCCACTTTCAGATTCCGAACCCTACTGCAGACGTCTTGTAAGATGTAAGTTGGCATTTGTTAGGTGCGTTCGCAAAATAGCGAAGAGCGACTGGTAGCAATCGGCTCCTATTGGACGGTTTGCGTGAGATTTGATATTTGAGTAATCGTTCGAAAATACGTCGAGAAAACTCAATTTTATTAAAATCTGACAAGAATAACGGACACTTTACATGAATACCTATGTAAATGTATGATAATATCTCGCTGATATAATATTAAATACTGTACTTCAGCACAACCACTTTATTACGCAAGGTAATTATAAGGCTACATATTTCGACTATAGATTAGTCATCTTCAGGCCTTTGTCAATTGAGTCACAAGATGCTATGCACATTCATAGCGTCTTGTGACTCAATTGACAAAAATAGGCCTGAAGATGACTAATCTTTAGTCGAAACATGTAGCCTATGTAAGCACCTTGAGTAATAAAGTAGTTGTGCTGACGTATGCTATTTAGTATTATATTACGTTTATAAGCACATCGTGATGCTTCCATTAAAAAAAAAAATATCTCGCTGAATTTTTCTTAGAATGAGAAATGTTTCAAACAAAAGTTGTAGAAAAAATAGATTTTGTAATCAGTAATTCCCCCCCCCCCTCCCCCCGAAAGTTGTTCGTTTAGTGAGATCATGTGGAAAAATAAACACGAAATGCGTTGTTGCGTTTCTCCTGTAAGAATGGTTACGCGAATGCGCCACAATGTTATGTTATACGTACATTGGCTGTCTTGTGTTTTGTCGAGTTACGTGCAAAATATGTTTGAGTCTGATCTCCGACGTGATAATACGTCAGGTAATTTTCTACGTGACCTCGGGGAACTATCAGAACTTATCTTGCTTATTGACGACTGACAGAGGGGGATTACCGTTAGTCGATAAGCAACTTGATGATGATAATTTTTTGTAATTAAACAAATGTGATGGCGATATGTGATTTTAGACTTAGTCCATTAGATTAGCTTTGAGTTTCTGACGGCACTGTGTGGATTAAAATGACGGGAATGTGGGAAGCGATGTCGCGTGATGTGATAATAGGTAAGTACCAACGTTTCGGAGGAACCTGCTGCCAGCTGGACAGCAGATGCCTAAACCTGTCTGTATACACGGTGTCACTTCCCAGAAGACCGTAATCACCATACGTCGTAAATGTTCCTGTGCTTCTTGTCGGGCTACAAAATTTATCGTAAAACACTGGATGCCTCCTTCTGTATCGTTGATAAGCAGCACGAAGGGTCTCTTTGTATTGTATGCATGCGATATCCTGTTAGAATTTTGGCCGGATTGCTGTGGTTTTCGTGGGTTTTCTCAGTCTGTCCAAGCGAATGCTGACTGCCTGCTGCCATATAGGAGTAATTACCATTTGGAATGACGTTCCGTCACAATCGGTGTTACGGCGTTGCTAAATACGCAAAGACACTACCACGTTTAGGAGTATTGTATTTACAGTTACACGTTGTAACCTCTAGGTTTTTTTTTGTTTTATGGCCCATGTCGCTTGATTTTGGTACTGCCTAACGGAAAAACACCAAAAATGAATGAAGTTGGAATTCTCATAGCGGTGACCATTAAGATCACTATCTTCTGAGATGTGTGGTGCCATGTAGACTGGTAGCAGGGTACCGGCGTTACAGTGGGACCCTCATACTCCTTCAGTAGGGTAGATAATGTATTGGTCAGAGTCAGCAGGATCCGCTGAGTTGTCGGTACTCAGCTTCCAAATGACACGTCGTTACATCTAAGAAGACAGTTTTTAATCTCGTATACAATGAACCGACTTATAACAGAATCCTAATGCATCTGGATATTTCTTCCTTTCAAACATGTTCGCATTTAACTTAACCGTAGGTCTAGTTTTTAGTGTACTGACTCGTATCTCATTTACATATGATGCAAATCGCATGTCATGAATTCCTATTCGTCTACATTATATTGTTACGCGTCAGTACACATATTCATTTTTCGTTTTATCCCGTTTTCGTTCTTTCACAGAACAATAAGTATCTTATGATATGACCACGTGTGTGTGTGTGTGTGTGTGTGTGTGTGTGTGTGCGCGCGCGCGTGCGTGCCCCTTGTTTAATCTTTTAAACCATTTGACCGATTTTGACGAAACTTTATATGAATATTACGGCATTGGAGCCCACTACAGCGACGTACCTTCAAATTTCTTACAGTTTGTAACAATAACAAAACTGATTGCGAAGTTGGTAATTGGGCAGCGACTGGGCATTGAACGGTTACATTCGAGTGGGCAGTCATATTGATTCTAATGCAACTGCATGCAGCTCGGGCAAACCCAAGTAACCGGATTTGCTTGGTACGGGGGGGGGGGGGGGGAAACCAAAAAAAAATTTTTCCAAAAAAACCAGAAAAGTGGCCAAAAAAACAGTTGGGGAAAAAACGGAGGAAAAAAAGCGCAAAAAACTTTTTTATATTTACAAAGAAAATTGGAAAAAAAAAG
>Ga0131853_10007336_pt1 | contig 19932 bp, 22 predicted proteins | sample TergutLab28metaG_FD_92764 | JGI IMG/M metagenome (GOLD analysis project Ga0131853, IMG submission 92764) | Labiotermes labralis P1 segment gut microbial communities from Petit-Saut dam, French Guiana - Lab288 P1 (version 2) (version 2) | ecosystem: Host-associated > Arthropoda: Insects >... | reverse complement strand
GAATTATTTACTTACTTACTCCATGGGGCAGAGTCCTTCTTGAGAATATAATGGTTTATTCCAATCAAAAACACAACACGAGTTCCGAGTTCAAATCACACGCCGATGTACTCAAACAACCATCCTGCAGTCTCAGTCAAACGCCGACACAGTACATACAACGGGACGTCCGTCCATATACGATCACAATCATCCCCCAAAAACTGACGCAGAATTAATATATATAACCCCCACAGTTTTAACCGTATCCATAATGTTCATAAATACGAGTAGTGCTGATTAGACCCGGAACACATTTGTTATACAACTTAGGAATCAGTTTTCCATAAGACTTAAAAGAAGAAGAAACTTGTGACGGAATACGCCATAAATTACGTTAGCTTGTGATACATAAATCAGAACGTGACCTTTCATATAGTGGCAAGAAAGACAAGAAAACACTTGCTGACAGATCTCTGCAACTTGGAATACGTCCAACAAGTGACAACATTAGGTGCAACTATAAACAACGCCATCCAACTACAATTTGTTATACCTGTAATATATATGTAATTTAGCATTTTGTCATTTTAACTATGACACACCGAAAGCAGTTTATTACATATGTAAATGTTAAGTACATCGACCTAACAGTTTATACATGAACTTTAACGTCAATACAATCTGTAAACAATATGGGATCCTACAGTGTGTGCACTGTCCGAATGTACCTGAACTGTGTTTTGATATTTGTCCTGATGATAGCTCCTTTGAACCGAAACATATCACCGAATTTTTAATATTTATCACTATATATATATATATATATTGTTGTGGTTTTAACTGCAATAAATTATTATATTATTGCAATGCACAACGGGATGCATCCAATCAAAGTTTTACCTTCTCGAGAAGCTAACTGGTTTTCAGCCAGTCAAGAAATTCCCCGCATTTTATAGAATCCGAAAGTTCATTACCGCATACAGAAGTGCCCGCCACCTGTTTCTATCCTGAGCCAAATCAATCCAGACCATGCCTCTAATCCTTTTCTTGAAGATCCATCTTCATATTATCCTCCCCTCTACGCCTGAGTCTTCTAAGTGTTCTCTTCCCCTCAGGTGTACCAACCAAAACCCCGTTTGCGCAGATCCTCTCCCCCATAAGCGCTACGTGCCCCACCTATCTCGTTCTTCTCTATTTGATCACCAGAAAAACTTTGGTGTGCAGTACAGAAAATTAAGCTCCTCATTATGTAGTTTCTTCCACTCCCCTCTTATCTCATTCCTCTTAGACCCAAATATTCTCCACAATACCCTATTTAATCGCACTTAACCTAATCACTAATACCACAAGGCTGTTATCAAGATCACCAGCTTCATAATTAGAATCATTGCCGACATCATAATACATATAGCCACAGTTATCACCGTCACTCCTATTATCAAAGTCAACACAACCAGCACAAACATTATCAGCAACTTAACTACAATTACCACCAAACTATCAGTTAGTGTAGTCCGATCCCTGTTGATATTTGTACCTGGTAGTCTATATCAGCAAACCTAATGATGTGCTGACCTGCGTGGTGTCACATACACAGTTATTATATTTAGAGCTTTGTCATGGCTCAGACTGTTACCGCACTGGCTTCTGACTGCGTAATATTGGGTTCATTTCCAAGGTGATGCGTGTGGAATTTGTGGTGGACGAAATGGTACTGGAGCAGGATTTTCTACCGTAAATTCGGTTTCCTTTGTAAATTAACATTCCTCCATTACCCCAAAATCATATATCATTGGAGGCCGTTAAACTACGCACACTTACTGCGGCACTACCAGTGGAATCTAACCCCCCCCCAACCGTAGCTTCTGCATCTAAGTATATTGGCCTCTAAAATTAACCGAATGGATAGCAATTGACAAATGTGTAGATTTCCTTTACTAGGATGCATCCAGCTCGGTCACGTAGTTTCAAAACCGTACTATTTTCCGTCCTATGCGTATAAACATCACACCAAGATCCACACCATGTGTCTGAAATCAGCAGCGAGTCACAGTTTGCGAGAGGACTGGTTCTCCCAACCTGTGCACCGGACAGCCAACTGCTGTTGTGACGATTCCAGACTCTGTATAACACAAATTTGACTTCCTGATAATGAGCACAATAATGCTCGAAACATGTAGAAGCATATAATAAACTTATTATAAAACAAGAATTATTGCATCAAGTTGGTTAATTACTAGGATTTAGTTCAGTAGTTTTGAAGGTGATACATGCGGAAAGGCTGTTGGAAGTTACAGTTTAAGTTCACTTCCTTCACTTGTGTAAAGAACGCCTTAATAATCAAAAGTAGTATTTCTGGACAGAGCTCAGAATAACCTACTTGTCTACTGGAAGGAACACACGAATTCCTTTCTCCATATGAATATTCTTATCAAATTAAATGATAAATATTTACGACATTAATACAAATATTTGCTCTTATTTCGTGTTAAATTGTGCAGAAGTTATTTCATGTGCTCCTCGTGTTCTCATGAAGATTAATCTGCACTGAATAGGTTGCGTCTTTAGAGTGCCACAGCAACAACACTACAATCGAGTCTTGTGTTTTTCCCGAGCTGGTTAAATCTTGCGTATACTGAGTTCTCCCACGTCTTAGCTAAGGCTTATATTTCGGCTATCCTGGAGCAGTCAGCTTTCGACTAGCAGAAGTCTCATTAAGTCTACCGTACAGTTCACAGTTTCGCGCCTGTGCCATGACGCTGGTACTAACGTACGATACCACAGAAGTAGTAATGCGGCTCTTAGAGACCACATTATTAAAAAGGACTGGCTTTCCACTTGTTTTTCTAAGTCCTTCAACAGGATGGCAGCCGCAGTCCAGCCTGGTATCGCGGGCCCTCCATTGCCCACCCTAGGCCCCGGGACGTTTAGGGGACCGTGCAAGAGTGGTCTAAGTGTGAAAAGTGAATGAGGGCAAGAAGGTCCTAAGTACAGTCCCGGCACTAGTGGCTCCTATAGTTGGCCCAGGTGCAAATCCCACGGGCCCAAAATTAAAAAAATGGGGTGCAGAAAATAACAAAGCAGGCAGTGGTCCCCAAAACTCAAAAATGGGCAAAAGCCCCCGGACCCAAATAAAAAAATGTCAAGAGAAGTGTAGTGCAAGAAGGTCTTAAGTGCGGTCAATGGTACGCGGCAGGAGATGTTGAGTGCAAGAATGTCCTAAGTACCGCCCTTGCAGAGCTCTTTCTTTAGCTTCGGCTTCCGACTTCTAATCCGAGGGACATCATCAGGGTGGTAGCCGTCTTCCATACTGGTATTGTGGTCCCTCCGTTGCCACCCCTACGCCGCCCCGAGCGCAGTGCAGGAAAGACCTAAGTGTGGTCCTGGCACTACTCTTTCTTGAGTACAATATTAAAAAGGATGGTACAAGTGTAAGGGCCCGTGCAGACTGGTATTGAGGTCCCTCCGTCGCCACCCCTACGGCGATCCTAGCGCCGAGCGTCGTGTACTACTCATACTTTAGCTCTTACTTTAGCACAATATTAAAAAGGATCGGGTAGTAGTCGCCGTTCAGATTGGTATCGCGGCTCCCTGGGCCTAGTGCAAGAAGGTCCTAATACAGTCCAGTAACTACTCTTTCTTTAGCATAAATTAAAAAGATCGGCTTTTGACATTTTAATCGAGTATGGCAGCCACCGTCCAGCTTGGTCCGCGTGCAGGAAGGATCTAAGTGCGGTGCAGGCACTACTCTGTTTTTAGCATAATATTAAAAAGATAGGTGTTTGACTTTATCAGGTTGGCAGTCACCGTCCAGCTTGGTGGGTCCCCGGGCTCAGTGCAGGAAGGTCCGAAGTACAGTCTACGCACTACTCGTTCTTTAGCTTCGGCCCCCTCCGTAGTCACCACTACGCCAAGCCCGCCGGAGAGATTGGTAATGAATCGGCTTTCGGTTTAATATACGAGGTATTGTATGTGTGGTAGTATGGAACAATATGAGAGATGGTCACCCCTGCGTATCCCTCGCATGACGTAAGCCGCATGCTCGGGCACTAACTGCGAGGAGTTGAGGTAAGCGCATTTTCTCACGCTCGCGCAGGAGAACTTAAGGAAAGCTGATGCAAGGGAGAATTTGGGGGGATCGAATAAGGTTAGCATAAGTTAGTCCCTAAACCATTTGTAAATGATAGAAAAAGCACACATTACATTTCTTTTAATGTATATACACGTATATACATTACATGAAGCAGAAAGACGGTAAATGATCACATAAAAAACATTTGTATTTCGGTTTAAAAGAACAGACAGTCTCGTATTTTGAATAAGGGCTTAGTACAGAATTCACACAACGTCACAATAGCCTCCTCTGGGGCTAGCCCAGAACGTCTCATTTGTGGAAGTGTTATCTGCAGAAACAAAAGAGTGTATATAATGCATGCTCTATGACACTATTCTCAATAAGTATGATTTGGATGACTCACATAAGCCCTTATAAACAAGCTATAGCGAGACTGCTTTAGTATTAATCTTGTCCAAATCATCATCGGAAATCACTGCATAATATGTTTGGGTAGGAATAATTGAACTATTCCTGCTTCAGATTCCCGTATTGAAAGCAAGACAGTCAGTCCCTATTTAGTGGTCAATCTCTTAACATTGACAATGGGATAGAGTTTATTAATTTCCAAAGAGCTGATATTGACTGTAGTGTATGCAGTAGCCTCTGCAAAGCGTTTCGCAAAATCCATTGTCTGCAAGAAAAGTCGTGCGGAGGCGTATCACTGAAACAAACAAGGAAAAGACGTCAGCATCCGCCGGCAAATAAAGTCCGCTAGCAGATAAATAGGAGGTCGCTTGTACGGGACAGCAACAGTTGATGCTGGAACCTAAAGTATTACTCTGCCTACTGAAGAAATAGAACGTGACAGCAGGGCTCGGGAACTGTAAGTATTATTCTGACTGTACAAATGGGGTAATAGAAGAGGTTTCGGGTGTGTCGATCCAAAATAATTGTGTATCTTTTGCAGAGAGAAAAACAAAATCATGGCTCGCAGATTCGAGATTGTGGACGCGAATACGAGACAGTAGAGACGGTACAATTCTGTAGGAAGGCAGCTTACAGTGCGTTTAATACCCCTTCAGATAATAGTAGTCCTGTAGCACATTTCCTAGCCACTGTTAACGATCTCATTGAGCATCCGTTAAGCGATGTAGATGATAGTGATATGGTGGGAATAACAATTCAAAATCAGGTGAAACAAATGACAAGCCGATAGGAATCAGTTTTAGAAGGAAAGATCAGTTATTTGCAGACGTGATATAGAGCGTCTTCGAAAACGATTCCCAGTCGAATTCTAGATTCAGCGCCCTGGACACGTTAGTCGTAACCGTGCATTCGGTCAGGATGCCCGTCGGGTTTGGTACAAATTTACTCTTCGTAATGGCGCACCTCAAGAGAATTATAGTGGAGGTGAAAGCAGAAGACAACTGCTTAGCACATGCCTTGGTATTAGCGATTGCAAAAGTAGGTAAAGATCCAAATTACGATGCCTTTCGTAAAGGCAGGAAGATACGTCAAGTAGTCCAAACCCTAATCCAGACTACCGGTATCGATCTGTCCAAAAGGGCGGGGTCCCTGAATCAGTCCGTTTCTAGGAACTATTTCGGGAGTATAAGATAGTTGTCTACCGCGTCTGAACTGCGATAAAATCATTTTTTAAGGGCAGGAGGACTCCACAAAAGGACTTAATATCCTGTATGATGATGTCGAACGATATTATCACGTGATCGCTAACCTTACAGTTGCTATGGCTAGAAAGTACGTTTGTAAAGGGTGTAACAAGGCATGTACAAGTGACGTAACGCACGCCTGCGACCAGACGTGTAGCGACTGCTCAGTCAACCCCCGTGCGCATTCTCGGGCGATAGAATACCCTGTGCAGAATGTAATAGGAACTTTAGAAATCACACTGTTTCACGAACAATAAACAGAGCATTAAACAGAAATGTTCCCTGTGCGAACGAAAACGATGTTGCGCGACGTGTGAATGGCTCGTGACGCGCGGAAATAACGAATTCAATAAATGTTTCTGCTATAACTGTAATCAGAACAAAGAAATGAGTCAACTATGTTATAAGAGACCGCTGAAGGACGCGTTGCCCCCATCAAGTGATAAGGTACTTTAAGTCTTCTACGATTTCGAGACGACCCAAAATGCCGAGTACACGGACGAGGCTTAATTACATGTTACTAACCTCGTCTGCTTGCAGCAGTTTTGTACGCGATGCGAGGACGCGGAAGATGGAGACTGCGTGTGATGCGGTAAGAGGAAGCACTCTTTCTGGCAAGATCCTGTGGGGAGCTGCTTTCATATATAATCAAACCACGCCCCTGGACCAATAAGATCGTCGCTATAGCGCAGAACGCCAAGGCGTTCGACCTTCATTTCATCCCGAATAGGGCGATCCTACTATAATGGAAACCCGATATTATTATGAACGGGCTTAAAATAATGTGTATGAAGATAGGGCATCTAGTTTTTTAGGATAGCGTTTCTTATTTCCCGTGCCCTCTGCCTAAGCTGCCCGAGGCCTCCAAATCGTGGTACACTCACTACTATAATACTGAGGAGAACCTAGACTATGTAGGCACTATTTCTGACGTCACGTACTACGCTGTGAATGAGACGGGAGAGGAGGAGAGGAGGGAGTTTCTCGCGTGGTACAAGAGCCAGAAATCGGTGCTTTTCGACAACAGGGGCGTGCTTGAAAAATATTGTCAAGATGACGTCACGGTTCTAAGACAGGCGTACCGAGTCTTCAGACGCGAATTCATGCAAATAGGAAAAATAGACGTATTTCTGGAGTCGATAACGATCGCGTAGGCATGCAAAAAGGTGTTGCATAAACGTTTCCTGTGGCCCGACACTATCGGACTCATATCTGGCGGGTACACATGCAATAAAAACTATAGTAAGAAGGCATTGATATGGCTGTTGCATTTGGAAGTGACTGACGGTGTGAAGATAATGCACTGTCGCAACGTTCGCGAGTACAGGTTGCCCGAATGCCCCACTTCAATGTAGATGGATATTGCCCCGAGACACGCACAGTATACGAGTTTTTGGTTGCTGCTATCACGGCCACACATGTCAGCCGTTCAGTGACGTCACCACCCTGAGAGGCGATATGCTAGCGGAAATTCATGAGCGAACAATTTGGCGTCTCGAGCAGATAACGCGAGCGGTGTACCTGGTCAAGCTTCAATGGCAATGTGAGTTTGACGATGCAGGGAGGCCCGCTTATCCCATAGTGCAACAGAGTCCGATGTGTACATGTGATGCCCTGTATGGAGGTCAAACCGAGGCCATGCGTCTCCACTATAAGGCACGGGAAAATGAGACCATTCAATATGTCGACGTCATGATTCGCTATGCGGACATATGCAAGTAGTTAGAGTTCCCCGTGGGTCATCCGATCATTCACGTAGAAGATGCGTGTAAAGACATAGAAGCGTGTCTGTTTATGGTTGGCCTGATCAAATGTTCGATCGTTCCATCAGAGAGAATGTATCACCCCGTCCTCCCTTTGAGATGTAATAATAAACTCATATTTTGCCCGTGTAGAACGTGCGTCCTCACTACCTCAAGTGAGGAATGTGTGTATACCTGAGATGAGGATCGTGCCTTCACCGGTACGTGGGTAATGGACGAGGTGAGGATGGATATTGGAAAAGGGTACCGGATACTCGAGATATATGAGGTGTACGAAAATCAGGTCGAGCAATACAACCCCGAAACAGGCGAGGGCGGACTTTTCGTCGACTATATAACCACTTTTTTGAAACTGAAAGCGGAGGCTAGCGGTTATCCCGGCTGCGTCCAGAGTCGCGAAGACGAGGACCGATATGTGGACTCGTTTTGGCAGATCGAAGGGATACGGCTAGTTAGGGAAGCAATCAGGTATAACGCTGCAAAACGGGGTCTGGCCAAACTCTGTCTCAACTGCATGTGGGGCAAATTGACGGAGCGGAACGGTCGGACAATGACCAAAAGATCACTGAACCGAAAGTACTGTATGGATTCCTAGCCACCCCTGGCGTCAAGTTGATGAAACTCGCGTTTGCCAGGGATGACTTAGTCTGGATGTCGTGGAAGTATTTTGCAGAGGTAGACGTGCCTAATCTTCGTTTTACGAAAGAGGTGATAGGAGCTTACGCCACCGCCGGGGCGAGAATCCATCTTTATCGCTATCTCGACCGGCTGCGAGAGAACGCGATTTATTGACACGGACATGTGTGATATACATTCAGCCAAAGAGGACGGAACCCCACTGATTGAAACAGAGGACAAATGGGGGGATATGAACTCTGAGTTGCGCCCCACAGAGAGCATTTCGGAATTTGTGAATGGTGGGCCAAAGAACTACGCGTACAGAGTGTTGAACGGGGACGGACGTGAAAAGACTGTGTGTAAAGTCAGGGGCATTAGGTTTATGATTTTGAGAGAGAACAAGGGGGAAGAACCCTCCGTCGTACATGTACACACGGAAAAAACATCAAACGTAAGATGAAGGGGGCGGAACCGTCTCAATTTTTACCGAACCTGAGGATAAATTATATAAAATCTCGTTTTTCAAGAGACGGCAGTTAGGTGAAAATACGTCCGTCCCGTATGGGTATAAATAGGGGGAGGGAGGGAGACGGTCGTTTCAAAAGCCTGTCCATTTATGAGAGATTGTGATCTGAATTTCAAGCATACGTTCTCTTGTATTGTGAGCGGAACTAGCGGTTCGGGCCAAATGTTGTTCTGCTTGCGGTTGCTACGGAACCTCGCCTCATTCTGCACCGAACGCGAATTCAGCGGCGGCATTATCTCATGTTACCGCGAGAAGACTGCTGTTCCGAAACGTCAGCATTTGCCCTCAAACATCACATATCACTAGGGCGAACCGGAGAATTTCGGTGGTGGTGGTAAACAGTGCCTCGTGATCCTAGTCGATCTGTTGAACAACGTGTATTCTAAGCAGGTGTGTGAGTTGTTTACGGGAGGCAGCGATCACAGAAATATCAGCGTGATTTTGATTACGCAAAATCTGTTTCATCAGGCATACTACTCCTAGAGATATATCGTTGAATGCCCATTATGTGGTCGCATTAAAAAACGTTAGAGATAATAAACAGTTCGCGTAATTGGCCAATAAACTATATCCCGAAGAAAGTGTCGGGTTGTAAACGCATACCTGGATGCAACACAAAGACCCCATGGCTACCGCATCTTAGATCTGACACAAGACAAGGATAAAGTTCTGCCGTTTCGAACCAACATATTACCGGAAGAATATGCTCCAGTCGTGTACCCCAATATAGGCGAAGAAGGGTGTGAAATCGTATTAACACGCCCTTCTCCTGCTCAAGACGGGTGAACCGAGATTTCGTAAAGACCTAATAATCGACTGTAACAAGGAACTCGCGAACTGTGTAAGCGAGTGAGTGTTGAACGTGCTAAACGGCAATTTAAAATTGTTGCGCAAGCAAAATATACAAGTCAGCGCTTCGCAAAGTTGCCGACGTGCACGTGTCCCTCTCGGGCAAGAAACGACTCATAGTACAGCTCGGGGGATTTCTAAAGCCCTTACTGGGCGCCAAATTGCCAACGATCGCCAGCTTCATTTTTAAGCCCCGATAAACATGTTACGGTAGATGTACCTCGTTCCATCCGATCACTACTATAGGCGGTACAAACTACGCCGCACTCCCTCTTTGCCTCACGAGCGGTTGAAACGTATTAGACTTAAACAAAAACACCATCCGTATGAAGAGTGGGTTAAGATGCGACATAAGATTCGCAAGGCCGATATCAGACCGAAGACGGGGTCAAATGTTATCTCTGATTTCCTAAGACGAGTAATGCCCGACACGCCTACACTCCTCATCCTCCTCAGATCCAGAGCTAGCAAAAGAGCTGATTGTCCCTAAATTCAAGGCGAAAACGCCACGACACGGCAATCCATTACCGATGCCGTCGACATCGAAAGAGATAGTATAGGAGACCCCTAAACAAGAATATGATGATGACGATGACTTCACGGAGGAGGAGGAAGGAAATGTCGGAATCTTAGCTTGTCCCCTGAAGAGGAGACGTTTTCACGATACACAATACAATATCCTTATAGATGGCGAGCAATTAATGATTGGTGATTCCCCGGTGATTGTAGATCCCGATGGTAATATCACAATTAAGCGAACCGTGTTCAGAGGGACGGAGGGGCTGTGGGAACTATTGACACGTAAGAACGTGAATACACAACTTTTCGGCAAGGAGGACTTAAATACATATAAAAAATATTTCATAATGACTAATGCTCGTTCGAATAGATATCAGCCTGGCGATAACTTTAATATAACGCGAAGAAAGAAATTTCGCAATGTCATTGCGCTCCTCTTTGCGAAACCGAAGGGACGGGTTGTCGAATCAGCGTTACGTCGTAAGTTGGTGAACTATTAATGAAAACTACTACTATTAACAAATTATATTATGACCCCGCCAGACCGTCGGCCTTGTCGACTCTGCAGAAGCTTCGGTCTGCTACGGCGGCAGCGAAGAAGGAAGGTAAACCGACGCTTGGGGCAAAAGAGTATTCTGACGCCGCTATCAGAGCATGGTTAGAGAAACAGGATGCGCATACTTATCATAGACCTGTGAGGAAGCGTTTTGCACGTATTTCCTATACAGTGACTACCGTCATGGACGTGTGTGATTGCGATCTGTTGGATGTACAGGCCTACGCAAAATACAATACTAATTATAAATACATTCTTTCGGTAATAATTGTATTCTCGAAATATCTACATATGATCACCATAAAGACGAAGAACGAGCCTTCCGTCGCCCCGGCGTTTCGGTCCATATTCCATGACCCAAAATATTTGACAAGTCGTGGAACGCATACATCCCACGATTCGCGATGGACTCCATAAATATTTTACGTATAAAAATAACTGCAAATTTACCGATGTTCTGTCAAAATTTGTCTAGGCCTATAACGACACGGTTCACTCGACGACTGGCATGGCGCCCTAGCGAGTAGTCGATTCGGACGTGCTTGCCATATGGAAGAGAATGGAGGCGGTTCGGAGACGCGCTCGCTTGACGCAAAAAGCGATGTTTCGAGTGCGGCAACACGGGCGCATCAGCAAAGAGAAGATGAGTTTCGCCAAGGCTGCGGAGTAGAATTTAAGCACCGAGATATTCCGGGGTCGCGAAATTAATCGGTAGGCGTTCGCGAGTCGTCTACGAACTCGAGGATTTAATCGGCTCCCCGCTAGAGGAACTGACCACCGTACCAATAACTGACCAGACCGCCCATAAAATTGATAAAATACTGGACAAAAGTCAGACGTGGCATTCGCGAATATCTCCTCCGCTGGCGAGGTTACAATCAGGACTTCAACTCTTCGGTGCCTGCAGCTAGCGTGAAGAAGATTTAAGTATGGCGACGGAAAGCCACATTAAAGCCACTCTGTTCAGCAACGCCTCGCCTGACAGATACGAACTGATTCAGGCCGTCGACCTGAGTTTAACCCTTAACTGGGTGGTGTGTCTGTGTGAAATTTCGTGTTTCTCGCCGCCCATGGGGAAGGAGGAAACCACTGCCCTAATGTACTTTAATCTGATATCGCCACAATTTGTGGGCGACAGCACCGTCCGCTGTATGCGGACATTCGTCACCCATCATCATCTTGTCGGCACCAGCATCGAAACGTGTACTATGTGTCTGTTGAGCAGAGGAGAGTTCAGGACATTCTAATCGAGTTCTTGACGACCGGGCGGCTGCAAATCCCCTTCGAGGACATCACGACGTCCACAAAAGTGGTGCTTCATTTTCGAAAAATTACAAATGGCAAAAGTTGTATATAAAACTGGTCGTCGCCATCTTGAATAGGACATTTACAGCGATGCATCCATTAGAAGTGTACTACGTAAATCAGGCGGGTTACGGCCTAAATACTCCGCGGATCAGTCCCGTCTACTCTGCCCCGCTCTACCTTCAGCGAGGACACGGAATCGGCAATTCTTTCGGCAGCCTTTTCCGCTGGGTCCGCCCAATCCTGTGACGCGGCGCCAAAACGGTGGCCCGCGAGACGTTGCATACCGGTGGCAAGATCCTGACAGATATCGCTGAACGCAGTCCTACAGAAACGACGACCGCCGTGGATATAGTGTCTAAACACATGACTGAATCCGCCCAAAATTTGATTAACAAATTGCGAGGTCTTGGCCGCAAACGCGCCAGAGAAGCAGCGGGAGGTAAAAGAAGGGCCTAAACGTCAAAAAAGTGCGTCGAAAAATATAATATAATTGGACATATTTTCCTACTTTCACTCAGTCACTCTTCAGCAGCCCGTCGTGTCTGCCGCCGCAGAGACAACGTCCGTTAGTAGAGGCTTTGACGTCTTTGCACACAGGCCTATACAGACGTCTGTGCTCGGAACGATGGAGGCCGCGTACAAACCCATCGCCGCCGTCGAACAAAATCATCTGGAATTTTTTATACCTGCCGATAACGATACGTACGTTGATCTAGATATCAAACTCTACGTACGAGGTAAATTGAAATTGTCCTCGGGAAAGTGTGTGAACTTTTCGGACCACACTGGAGTGACAAATAATTTCCTCCACTCCCTATACAGTCAATGTAACGTCACTCTCATTGGATTCACCATCACGCAGACGAGTGAGCATTATCATTACCGCACTTATCGCGAAAATCTCATGACCTATGGCACAGATGTTGCAGCCAACCGTCTCCCAACCGCCTACTGGTATCTAGACACGGGTGACATGCTGCTTACCGATCCCTCGGCAAAGAATCTGACCGCAACGGCGAACCTGGGATTCATCACTTGTTGGCACAGACTTAGGGCGTGTAGGTAAATCCAACCATTTGTTCGATTATATAGTGACATATGTAACGTGCCCCTATACTTGCTGCCGGGTGTCAGGTTGCAGATCGGATTTACGAAAGCTCGACCGAACTACTATCTGATGAACAAGAGTATCGATTCGAGAAACGTTTTTAATTTTTGGACGCCCAATTACTGATCAGACGCGTCAGGTCAAACCCCACCATATTGCTGGCTCACAATTCGACGCTTATCAAGGGGAATCTTGCGCGGTATAACCTAACGAGTGTCGAAATCAAGACATTCACATTCTTGGCCGGATCAAAATCCTTGTCTGCAGACAACGCCGTCCTGGGTCCCATCCCGAAACGTCTCCTGTTCACCATGATTATGAACACAGATTTTATCTGTTCGGTTGACAGCAACGTGTACAAATTTCAGCATTAAGACTTCAACAAATTTTCGTTGTTGTGAACAGTAAACAGGTCTCCAACGAGGGCCTATCTCTAGGCATGATTCAAGAAAAGATATCCGTCATGGGCTACAGGACGCTTTTCAAGGCGACCGGCATACATCACTCGAACACGGGCTGCAGATAAAACACGACATGTATATAAACGGCTATTTCATGTTACTCTTCGATCTCACACTTAATAGGGACGCGTCGGAGGGTAATACGTCTCACCACGTGAACGGCAATATGAGATTTGAATTGAAATTCAATAAATTGTTGCCCGAGACGATCACGTGCCTGTTGTACCTAGAATTCGACAATTCGGTCCTCGTAGATTTTGCTCGAACGCTAATGACCGACTTTAAAAAATGGACACTGTGCAGATACTGTGTACACTGCGTTACGTGAGCTCATTCCTCGACGTTTCCCCGCCGGTCTTCTTCCACAATCGATCACGCAAACTTCTACCCCCGTAATCGTCATTGCGTATCCCCACACAGATGGGGTTCAAACTTACTAGCCGTTCATTTTAGACCAAAATTTTCGAGTGCCTACTACTTCCATTCATTTGACGTTGTACCGCTCATACCCAGCATCCAGGCATTCATTAAACGCAACTGCGCGACCTGGGACTATAACAGGCGACAGCTGCGAGGCCCGACGACAGACGCATGCGGCAAGTACTGCTGTCTATTCGCCCTCTACATGGATCGGGGCTACAAACCGCAAAAATTCATCGGGCTCTTCAATGCTTGCAACAATGCAGATCGGCAGGTGGAGCGGTTGTCCACTACCGAATTCGGGGCCTAAATGTCTCGGGGAGGGGGGTTCAATGCTGCCGCAGCTGCCTATAAAAGCTAGGTACTTTGCCCCATTCTAATTATTCCTAATCTAACATGGGTGGAGAGAGGAACGTCGTGATAGATTTCCAGTTCTTGCGGGATCGCCAGAATGAGATGGTCGTCAAGGAATTGTGCGAGGCAAGCGCCGCGGCTTCCGAGACGTTCCGTTTCAAGATCCCCTACAAGATGGCTGATCAAGGTTTGTCAGAGAATGGCCTAAAGTGGGCCGACGTACATATGGAATAAAAACAATTACACATGGTCCCTATAGACGCCGTGGCCTGTTTCGCACACCTATACGCCTACGGCGTCTCTAAATGTACATTCCTCGCCGGACTAACGGGACGGCCGGTATATAACCTAGAGGATCTCGATTGAAGCCCACCCGTGTCTATCAATCACAAACGTTGTTGTACATTACCATGCCACAAGTTTCCCATATTTGCTTGCGCAGCCGAAACCGCGCATTCCTTCTACGATTGGTTAATGTACTATCTGCAGAAGAAAGATTTTGTCCAATGTCCAGTTGATATGACACATTGTCCTGCCGAATTTGTTGTAGCTGTATAAAAACCCGATCGAGCACGTCACACATCATTCTGCTCTCCGCTGAGATGGCTACTGGTCGACAACAAAAACAACAACAACCTGCTAATAAGAGGAAGCGCGCCCTGGAGCAACTGCTGCTCGACGCCTCGTCCAACATCTCTACCGACTGTCTTGCCATTCCAGCATTTGATCCCCAGAGTGTTGCTGAGACGTTCATTTTTCATTAACTCGGACAGGACCAAGTACGTGTCTGTCGGTTTCTATCCTCCACGCGAATATCATCCACTGGTTGAATTCGGCGCCATACGGAGGAGCGGATCGAAAGCCATCATTATCAAAGACGAGCATATCGACACGCTGGCGGACTCTGTACCCAAGATGCTCGTTTCAATCTGCAATGTAGGAGGGACCGGGGCAGGGTGCGTGAGTGGCGCCTTCCGCCTATCACCGCCTAAAATCTTCGGGTCGGCAAGACTATTTCGGCACGCAGTACATTAGTCTAACTATACTGGACCTACAATATCCTGCCCGAATATTTCACGTGTGCAACAACAATTGCGCGATTACACTATCGCTTTACCGGACGTACAGTCGTATGTGACATCGTCCGTAACTTCAGTGACGTATGTCGAAACTGTGCCTAAAGCCAGTGACCTCATGCACTATCGTCATCTGTTCGAGGAAGTCGTGACAGGTGTATAAATTTTTGTATCACTACTGCTTATCTGAATAAACGCCTAATTTAACTGAATTGTGTGTGTTTTCTTGGGGTTCACTGCACATATATTATTAAAAATATTCACTGCATTTACCTGTGTTTCTTAACACCCCGCCCTGCGGAACGCCTTCCTCACAAAGGAGCAGCAACAGCACGAAACACGGGCACAGGTACAGCAGCAGCAGCGACGACGACCACCACCTCGGTGCCATCTCACGACAGCCACCGGCACGGATGCAGCAACGACCACTTACGTGTAGTATGACATCAGTACTCTCTCAAGGGGTGTTACGCACATGTTCCAGGATGATCATCTCAGGAATGCAAATGCCTAACTTCGCTCACGTTCACATACAGACCTGTGTTTGAGGTGCTCTACTTATGGCTGTCGAATGCAAGGGTAGCAGAAGAACACTGTTTGGCTCACGCTCTAATAATAACGATCGTGACGTTTCTTCCGGTCTTGTCGATACGCCTTCTAATTCGGACAGTTATTATCTATGCGTGAGCTACTCCATTTTCTTCTGCGACCTTGGCATTCGGAAGCCACCAGCAGAAGCACTTCAAACACAACAGTATTTTATGTGAACCTACGCGATGTTGCACAAGCACATTCGTGATGATCATGCTGCAACATGTGCGTTGGTTTTTCAACTCACTGCACTGAGGTATCATATACGAACTTCACCTACCTCCAACACGCTTCGTCTTCACAGCTTCTAACACACACTAGCAGCTTTTTCACGATGCACACACAAGCGACCACCACAACAATGCTATGATGAGGTGTCTTCGTAAATTGTAACACACACAAGCGGCTTCCATCACGATTCACACACTCAAGCGCCCACCACAACAATGCTATGATTGGGTGGGGTTCATCTACGGTGAAGTTTTATAAAGACCCCTAGGCGTCGGTTCCCCCTTCCCTCATTCGATATAACACAAGGCCATGATTGATTTATGTTACGTCAGTGGCTTGAAACAAAGATGTCTGCGTCAGCTGATGACATCACCTTCGTAGCTGTAGCTAATCCAGGTGTACGTGCCTTGCTGCTTTAGCAGAAAGAGGCACGCTCTCGCACGTGCTTAATTGCCTTTAGATAGGTGCCAAGGTGAACGTGCATAATTACTCATCTCACTCTGCCGGGGACCATGTGCGTTCCTTTTTACACTGGCAAATGTTTTTCCCCAGACCACCGATGCATTCCATTCCTCATGGACTGCCACAGGGGTAACGAACACAAGTGCCTTCCGCCTCTTCACATACATATACCTAACTTTTCCTCTAGGCGGGTGCGAAATTTTGACATGCCTCTTTTTGGGGAAAACTTAAATTTTATATTTTCATACGGTGTATCACGTCAAATTTCGGACTTATCGTGCACTCGAATTTGATTTCATCCAATTTTACTACCAATTCTGACAATGTCAAATTACCCTTCGCTTCATTCACGCTGTATAAGCACGCGGGTGCCTTCTCTCTTCTCCTCACCACACTTTGCGGTACCTCACGACACTCTACCAATCCATACGGAGGCACGACCGCCATATTGTAAATATTTTAGTTCCAAACTTCGTGCCCGCTCCCCCATCCCATCCCGACATCTGTCCAGTGGGCAGGTACCCTCTACCAATCTGTTCGGCGGACGGGGCCGGCTTAGGTCGTAGGGGCTCCGAAGCTCAAGAACGAACAGTGCCTGTACCGTAATTAGTACCATCCTGCCATCACCGCTAAACACATGGCGGGACCAATCTGGACGGCGGCTGCCAACCTTATACAAATATATCATAGTCAAACGCCGATCCTTTTTAATATTATTATGCTAAGGAAAGAGTAATGCCTAGACCGCGCTTAGGACCTTCCTGCACCAGGGCCAAGCTGGACGGCGGCAGCCAACCACGGTCAATTACCACGGTAAAAACAACGATAATTTTTAATATTATTATGCTCAAGAACGAGTTGTGACCGGACCGCTCTTAGAACCTTCTTCCATCCCGACCCCCGGGACCAAACTGGACGGCGGCTGCCAACCTCCTTACATTACCCCAGTTCATCTATGTCAAACCCCGATTCCTTTTAATATTATTCTAATGCTCAAGAACGAGTTGTGCCTGGGACCTTCTTCCACCAGGTAGGACTTTCCTGCACTCATCGCTAAACACATGGCGGGACCAAGCTGGACGGCGGCTGCCAACCTGATTAAACGCCGATCCTTTTTAATATTATTATGCTAAGGAAAGAGTAATGTCTAGACCGCACTTAGGACCTTCCTGCACCGGGACCGAGCTGGACGGCGGCTGCCAACCTCATTGCATTACCTCGGTTAAAAACACCGATTCTTTTTTAAGTATTATTGTGCTCAAGAACGAATTGTGCCCGGAACTCACTTAGGAACTTTTTCCACCAGACCCCTGGAGACCAAACTGGACGGCGGCCACTGCCAACCTCATTATATTACCTTGGTTCATCAATGTCAAACGACGATCATTTTTTAATATTATGCTAATGCTAAAGAACGAGTTGTGACCGGACCCTCCCATTAGGACCTTCTTCCACCAGGCCCCCCGGAGAGACCAAAATGAACGGCGGCTGCCACACCCACACGATCCTTTTCTAATATTATTATTATGCTCAAGAACGTCTAGTAACAGGACCGCACTTAGGTCGTTCCTGCACTACACTAGGCATTGGATTCATCGTAGGGGTGGCTACGGAGGTACCCCTATACCCAACTAGACGAGGGCTCATATTCACGTTTCGAATTCTTTTGTCGAGTCCTTCTTCAGGGTTGTCACGACATACCTTTCCTATACAGACCACGTAGACCTCTCGGCCCGTGACCTACTCTTATGACACTCTTACACTCATTCACATCTTTTCGACTTAGACCACTCTTGCATGAACCCCTCGACGTCCCGGGGCGTACGGAGGGCAATGGAGGGACCGCGATACCAAGCTGGACGGCTGCTGCCACCCTGATGAAGGACCTAGGGAAACTAGTCGAAAACCGATCCTCTTTCATAATATGGGATATAACTCCAGGATTACTACTCACAGAATACGACGATGGGGTGGGTTTCACGAATTTCGTGATTATTGGTAAAAATTGGTAAAAATGTTGAAATTAGGACACACACACGCAGTACATATATGGTGATCTCAGAAATCTACATTTTGAAAGAAAATAAATGTAACTACTTATCTCTTAATTTGAAGTAGAATAACTTGCCTGATTTCAGGCTTCTACTCCGGTGTAAATTAGTCCTTCAGTCTTTTGGGATGTTACGCAGCGTAGATTGTTAGTTGCAGCCTATGCTGCGTAACATTCCAGAAGAGCGATGATCACATAGAATAACTTGTATGAATTTATGATTTTAATAAAGTCACCAGTTGATTTAATGTTTATCACACCAAGAGTCAATTTTGTGATGGTTTTTGTCAAGTGTGGAGAGATTTCTGTTTGTTTTGCTATTAGAAGCATTCGGCCGCAAGGCATTTGCAAGACAAGGATGAATGGTGAAATCAGTTCCAATAACTTCCTTCATTCCCCTCACATACCGACCGTATATTCATCCCCTAGATAACTAAACTCCGCCCAAGTCATTAGGGGTTGCTGTAACCCCGAGGGGTGGTACGAGATTTCCTTTCTCTGCAGTGTAATGTAGACCGATACCAGCAGCTTCAAATTCGACAATAGGGCTCTATAATCTGGTTGTAACAGTAAGTCAGGTCATAGGGTTGGAGGGTAGACAAGTAGCGATATAGCTCGAACGATATTGCTGTCCTGAAATTAGGCACAAGGAAGCGAATCCAAAAAGGAAAGAAGAAAGAAGAAAGAAAAGAAAGGAAATGATCAAGAAGAGAGGAGGGAAACAAAGACAAAAGCAAAGGAAGGACGGACCGAGTGTGGAAAGGGAAAAAATAAATATTTAAAGAGAAATATAAAAGAAAATAAAAATGATAAATACAAGAATGGTAATGTGAAAAGACTAGTGGATGAGGTAAGTACCTGAACAACTAGGCCTTCTTTAATAAATACAAAAAAAATGAAAATAATCACTCAGAAAGAAGAAAAATAATTTTAAACGCTAAAACTTAAGATATTGAGCTTGAGGCTTAAAAGTTTGTTAATAAACACAAGAGTGAATAAACAAATGGACAAGATATTGCAGGCTAAATGGTGGAAGAATATGGCAAACAATAATAATTATAAGGTTAGGAAGTGTAATTAATAATTAAGAAATTACTTAATTAATATTAACTTTAAACGTAAGTAGAGCAGAATTTGTGAAAATATATATTGAAAAATTGAAGTTGATGTTATGGATAATACATAGATATTTATCTGACAGCTCTCGCCAGTCTTTACACAGACCATTTCGCGTGACAGCAGTCAGGCAGTTACCGCACGCCGCTTTCAATTTGTCGTTAAGTCGGGGTCCATGCGTTTTAGTTCAAAGTATTGCAGTTTCTCTTAGGTAT
>Ga0131853_10007335_pt1 | contig 19932 bp, 7 predicted proteins | sample TergutLab28metaG_FD_92764 | JGI IMG/M metagenome (GOLD analysis project Ga0131853, IMG submission 92764) | Labiotermes labralis P1 segment gut microbial communities from Petit-Saut dam, French Guiana - Lab288 P1 (version 2) (version 2) | ecosystem: Host-associated > Arthropoda: Insects >... | reverse complement strand
ATATTACACAAACAAAATCCTTTCGACGTATTGTCAAAAATATTTAGTTTTTCGTATGTGAATTTTTCATAAGAATCCTTTGCCTATATAAAAAATAAACAAACTGCCAACACAAAAGACAACATCACAGATGGCACGCTGAGAGACGCATGCGCAAGCAGGTTGACTGTTCTTTCCCTTGAAAACCCACAAACTAAAAGGGCCTATGCTGATGTAATTGCCTCTATCGTGACCAAGCTAAGCTAGGTGTGACTTAAAAACCAACACTTTAATATGTTATCTGAGTGGTACTGTGAAACCTTCGGAAAGCAGAAAGCACGACTCTAAAGAAAGAACTCTTACTCAAATGGAGCAGGCTCTCTTGCAACACGAAAGTGCAAGAACAACTACAGAGCCTGACATCTTGGTTCCACCGTCTGCTATCACCTGCCGTATACTACACGCTTCGCGCCGTCGGATTTTGATCACTTTCCCAGACTAAACCAAAGGCTTACAGGACAGTTCTACTTCAGACAGCTGTCGAGTTGCGGGTCCGCCATAAAAATTCGCAGTTCTCTCGTGACGGTCTCATGACACTAAATGAAATTAGCCGAAATCGTGTAGACCGCAAAGGTGATTATATACAGAAATAAATGTATAAAAGTTAAAAATTGCCTGTTAATATTTCACTCAAATAAGTATGTTAATTTTCACTTAAAAGTTGCGAAAATTTACTCTTCATCATAAACTGGTGTGTGCATTTATTAATTTAAATTTTATTAACAGCATGCCCCATTACAATTAGTAATACTACATGCTGAGCGTAATCATTTACAGATTGTTTTGATATTTACATTTATGATTAGTATTCCATATGTATGGTTTTGTCTGTTCGTATGTGATGTGCACTCCGTTCTTGTGTGTTTTGCACTGTATCATATTTGCATATAAGAACTTGTGTTGATGTTTGAGTGTTATTTGCAGCTATTTGATAAGTTAATGGGTTCATAGTTTCTCAAAATTTATTGTGTTTGTGAACTGGATGAAGTGTTTTATGTATTTATTCACTATATCACTTTCATTCAACGGCCAGTTACCTTGTTTTAATACGTTGCTTATAAGTTTTCCTCTCTCCTTCTGAAGTTTGGTGCAGTTATACAGTACGTGGTCCACAGTTTGGTTCTCGCCGTCACATGTGCATTCTGGAGACTCTATTATTTTTAAACGATGCAGGTAAGCCTAGGTTTTGCCGTGAGCTGTTACGGTAGCCGTGAAGTTTGGTGTTAATTATTTTGGTGGTCAGTCTGTCCTTGACGGTTGGGAAGAACTGTTTTGTTATTGACCCTTTTTTAGTTCGATCCCATTGGATTTGCCACTTGGCTATGCTCTGGTCTCTCACTCGTTGAACTATTTCACTTTTAGGAATTCTGTTGAAGGATATGTCATGTTTTCTAGCGGATTCATTCGCTAGCTTTTCAGCTAGCTCGTTCCCGTAGTTTTCTGCGTGAGCCTTTATCCAGGTGAATATGATTGTCCAGTTGCGTTTCTCGAGTGTTATTGCTTTTTTCCTGATTTCTTCTATGAGGTAATTGTGCTTTTATGTGTTCTTGACGGATTGAAGGGTGATTCTGCTGTCTGTGTTTACTGTTACCGTTCTTGGGATGTTAACATGGATATGTGATTTTTCTATTGTTTCTAGTGTTTGACTATAGCCAGTTGTTCAGCATGGTTCTTGGAGCATTTTTGTGTAGCGCATATCTTAATTGATGCTCTAAATTACTCTGAATAAACATTGATATTACAGCTCCGAACCCGTGCTCGCTCTTGCTGCCATATGTAAATATTTGTATAGTGTGTTCATATTGTTGTTCAGTGATTCTGACTGAGTCTGCTGGGTGAAGCCAGTCTTTTGGCTGTACTTCGTAGTCGATCTTGTGGACTTGAGTTTTCCTCATGATGTTGTTCAATTTAGCTGCTTCCTCCGCCTTTCTCACTATGGATTGTGACCCAGTCAAGGTGTATGTACGTATGAATGTATGTATGTACGTATGTACGTATGTATGTATGTATGTAAGTTTGTTTGCATGTACTACGGAAAACTGTAAACGAACAATCAGTGCATAAACAGTAAACAAATCCGCAAAAATATAAATACTATATATAAGATACAAAGTTTTCTACAAGCATGTAGTATTACAGGATGTAATGCAGCGTGCTGTAAATAAATAATAAAAAATAAAAAATGTATGTATGTATGTATTTATGTATGTATGTGTGTACTTATGTATGTGTGTATGTATGTATGTCCGTATTATGTATGTATATATGGATGTATATATGTGTGTATGTGTGCATGTGTCTATGTGTGTGTGTGTGTAAGAATGTATGTATGTGTATGTATGTATATATGTATGTGTGTGTTTGTATGTGTGTGTGTATGTTTGTATATATATATATATATATGCCCGGAGGCAGGGGACGGTGGAATAACTGTGACGAAATGAGGCTGACTGCAAAGCTCATTGGTGGCGTCAAAGATTGACGAGTGCCGCAAAGGTCTGTACCCTGAGTCAGATGGCCGATTTCGCGATGTAGAACGGCGAAGAAGTTAGAAACTCAAAGTTTGTAACGCTGCGCTATAGAAGGACACGCCTTCAGACGGGCACGATCGATCGGTAAGCTGCGGCGCCAGACACTAAGTGAAGGAAGGGAAGTCAGCGGCCGCCAGGTGTCTCAGGAAAGTCGTGAAACTTCACAGGAGCAACCCGTCCTTATACTTCGGTTGCGACAGATCCCCTGCCCCACACATGGCCCAACACACGTTGTCGGTACTTTGTCAAAACAACTGTCCATCCGCGAGGAGAACATGCAAGACTTCGGAAAAGACGGGGGTGGGGAGAAGGAAAAGATTTTCGCAATTGAACTTTTCGAAATTTTTCTACATTACGTTTTTTCGAAAATGAGTTTCTATGGCCATCGATTTCTAGAAGGTTAAATTTTGCGGAATAAGGCACGCTTGGAGGAAAATTCTCCGACAGCAGTTTCTTGTAGCTACACGTTTTAAGCCCTTCAAAACGCTACATGCACTTACATTATTTTTAAAGAAATATTTCCATTTGGTATACGTCTGTTTTAATACATATTGTACAGTAACAATTTATAAAAATATTTTTGAATTTTGAATTATCTGGTTTTTATAATCATAAAGTTGGTCACAAATTTTGTAACACCCTTTCAAAATAGCCGCTTCAGAGCTCAGATAAGGACAAAAAATCCCCCCCCCCCACACACACACACACAAGAAAGAAGGGCATCTCCAACTTTACTACGCAATTCGGTGAGTGGCTTGGGATTGCTGTAGAAATGTAGGTTATATTTTGAAATCTTATTACAAATATTTTTGTCCCTAGATCACAGATTTTAAGAACTGACAAATACGCAAATACTGAATATTTTGAGCTTTGTTTGTTAAATATGGGCTTATGATGATACCTGAACTGAATTAACATTCTAGAACCCGAGAGGTAACATTTATGGAAATAAAACATTTAATTCCTTTGCACATTTGATAAAGAGTATCTGCAAGATCAAAAATCTCTACAGACTATATTTAAATTTATCTCATTATATTAAAAATCATTGCAATAATTGATTTAAAGAAATTCGAAAGGTAATATATAATGCAATGAGTAGCAAATAGTGCTTTAGAAGTAAAGCGCTAAATATTTCTGATTCTGAAATGGAACAATCGAAACTAAAATGTATTTAAAATACACCTTAAATTATTTCCATCATATACACGCAAAGTGTTTCTAACATCATACAAAATCTGGCCCTAATAGTGGCATTGATTGCAGGTCTACGGATCGAATCGCTGTCCAGCAGCTCCACAGAATATGTCTCACAAATTCGTTCCAGTCTTCTGTTTTCTTTGCATTTATTGTCCATCAGATTTCGTCAATCTCATGCATAGCTGGTTGTAAGTATTTGTCAGGGTCTACCAACATCAACATGTTGCTCTCCTACGCGAAGTATACCAGAATTTTACATCTTCCGGATAACATATGTCTGGTTAAAATAACAGTATACTGACTGCACAATTCATATTCGAAAGCTGCCTATAAAAGATGGGTTGTGAGTGATAACAAGGGGATTTAGGAGATGAGAAAGCCAGTCAGCTAAGCTGTAAATTGTGTACTTCTCGAAGACATTTATGGATTTGTAGTGCTGCGTCAGTATAATTTATGAGAGGAAAATATATTAAAATGATCCTGAAGGTATTTGTTTAGACACGTCCAGTTCTTATATGGATCAGGATCGAAATAAATATTGAAGGTATGTTAAATGTGATTCACATTGCAGCGTAATAACACAAAACATCTTCGCCATCTGATAAAGTCTCAGCAGCTACAGGATCATTAAGTGCTACTATGGTAAATGTAAAATTTCACTCTAGAACAAGCCATGAAGGCTCCGAGTGGGAGTAGGGTTATAGATCTATCTTTTAACTTCGACGCTAGATGGGGTGGGTGGTCAGCGCCACGCCCCGGGTCGCTTTTACTCTGGAAAGACAAGTGGTACTTTTTGTACAGGAGTCTGGGTGGGCCCAGAGAGGTCTGGAAGGGGTGCGGAAAACCTCGCCCCCACCAAAATTCTATCCCCGGAACCTTCAGCCCATAGAAACTCAGTATACCGACTAGAACTGCGCTCTTCTGGGTTATTACGCAGCGAGTAGGTTTAGTGGTAATTTCTTACCGACGTTTCGGGACGGCTTATCGATCTAGCCTTTAAAGGTCAAGAATCCTCCACCGACTACGCTATCCAGGACCAGATGTGGTACCATGAATATAGTATAAATATTTGGCCTTTTGGGAAAAATGTGCGGAGAACGTAGATCTATGTCTCCCATGGATTGCAACCGACTCTGAGACCAGGGGATTCATACTTCTAGGCACTGAAGTAATATTTGTATGCTCATATTATTCATTTTATTATCATGTAATTGAATATGAGCACTATTACACCTAATAACAGTTTTGGAGACGGGGTAGAATAGCCGGTACATTGAATACGTTAAAAATGATTGGCGGACAAACTATTTTTCTATTCCTGGCAGGCAATAAGATAGCTCTTCAACAAATCTCCAGGCGGTCTGTGGGACCAGAGAATCCCCTGTTCCATAAGTGCTGGGTGCTCCTTCACCGCTTATACAACGGCCGGAGCATGAAGCTCACCACTTCCATCTTGTAACGAGATCAAAAATACGTGGAGATATACCTCCACTCCTCCATGCGTTGTCATAGCGTGTACAGCGACTATAGAGTTTTTCAGTAATATTTTAATGCAACGGGCTTCTTGTCACTTCAGCATGTTGCATTCTCAGATTGCAGATTGGAGATAGCCGCGAATGCTTTAAAGTGGCATTTATGGTCGCAGAAAACTGCTTGCATCCCTTGTTGGGTCTTAAAGCGGAAGACTAGCAAACCCTCATCCTAAAAACATAGAATCTTTGGCAGTCCCAAAAGGCCACGTCCTTAGACCCGTTATTTGTCACTGACGAAGTAAGGAATATTTATTTTTGCAGTTGAGATTTTGAGAGAACCAGAAGAATCTGTAAAAGTTCTAGTTTTATCTACCATTTTGACTTTTTTATCTCCATCACAAACACGAAAAATTGAGCATTTGCATTATTTTATGACCCTTATTTACCTCTATGTTTCTGTGTTGTTCCCACTCATAAGTTCTTACGACGGCCATTTTGGTTATTGTTAATGAGACAAAATGAAATTACGAAGCTTCAGCCGCCCTCAGCGGCACACTGGATCTACAGAATTGTATAAAAATCTCTCGGTTATTGAATAATATTGGTATAACAAAAATTAGAATAAACAAATCAAACAACACAGTAAGAAGCATACTTTATTACGTAGCATATTTGTCTAACATTTCTCGATTCGGCCAAGGAATCATCTTGAGGGCCACATTTGTAAACCACTAATCAGTCACCCCACTAAGGATTACTACAAAAAAGTTCTAGACATGTCTATAAAAGCTTAACTAAATTACTATTTATATTTGCAAATCTTATACATGGTTCCTTATTGTAAAACATCTAAGGTAATACATAAAGTGGCTAAACTCTTCTAATGCAATGACAGTTATATTAAATATTAAGCACATTACATGGCATAAATTGTAGGCACAACTATAGTTTATTTAGTGCAACTTGTTACATTTCCTTATTTACCTCTGTATTTGAAACAGGAAACGTAAAAAATAAAGACTTAACAGTATTTTTGAGAACGAGATACAATCACTCAGTATCCCGATAACAAGATAAAGATTCACAAGTCGGGCACATTAGTAACAACTAGGTATACGTCCAGGTTTTTCCATGCGGGAATTCATTCCCTTAATTTTTAAGCCGCCAATAAATGTGACCGATGCAAATACACCCACCGATCAAACAAAAAGCTTTGAAATGAGCCGTTTAAAAGTAAAGAAGATAGAATTAACCAAGTTTACACTACCCTACGATAAGCCAAAATAATTAATCACTAGGCAAATTTTCCACATGATTTTACTCTTATCTACTGTAATACATTGTATAAAATGGACAATAATAAGGCTAAATATTATAGGGTTAAAATACGGTAATTTAATTTGGAGCTTACAAGGAAAAGATGTGGACTAAAACAAAATGTAAAGCACTGAACAAACATATACTGCTCTGGTTAGCTACTTATTTTTGGAAGTTTTTTTTATTTCATCGATTCTCGAAGCTTTTTAAATTCCGAGCAACCCACACCCTCAACTATTATCCACAGAACCCAATCATACTAAGTAAAATGTTCTATAAATTCATAGTCAAATGTGGACAAGAATGTAGGTTCAAAATGCGGCGGCAGACTGAGCAAACATATTTACATTTCCAGTCGGGCAGTACATTTTATTCCTCTCCTCAGTTTAGACACTTGTCTGGCTCACCCAGCAGTAAGAAAAATTGAATTTAATAACAGTTCGATTTATGGGTTTAATGAGATTATTACTCTTACTTTCAAAATACCAGAACCTAAAAACAGGTCCTGTCTCTGATAAAATATATGTCATACCTTACATAAAAACACTGCAGTCCTGTCTATGACGAGCAGCAAATTGTTTTAAAAATTTATTTATAGCATTAATTACTGCGAATGGTATGAAAGATTTTAGGGCCTGATTAGTCAACAAGGATAGACGTCCATTATTCAGCATCAAAATCCTATTAAACTGTTTAGGCGAAACCCAATTTTATACATCTTCTTAGATTCCAAGTAACCTTAACGAAATTTGCATATCAGTTTTATACTTTAACTTTCCGTATATATATATATATATATATATATATATATATATTACGATACATGTATTCCGGCCAGCACAGCTACAGGTAATTTTTGTTGCAGAAATATTAAATTACTTCCGGCAATATTAACATTACTGCAATTGAGTTTTCCTTTATTTCATCATAATTAATTTTTCAGTAACAATGAATTTGATCGTGTAAGCATTTGTCTTACTGACTCGAGTATTTTTTTACTTACTGTATTGTGCTATTTCCCTCTTAATTTTTATTTCATTATTCATATATTCTTAAATCAGCCAAACTTTTTCTATTGGCAGGAATAAAATTATGATATTGTATAGACAAGTAGATTTTACAGATTGTTTTTCTTATATTTATGCGATTTTCCAGAAGAGTACTTACTGGTTTTTATGTTAATGTCGGTGTATATGTGCTTGTAAAAACACGTTTTATCACCATATGTCTGCAGCATAGTTAATTCTGTTTCAATTTCTTCTTCATCTATTTATTGAATTTGTTTTTAGAGTACTTGCGACTTTGAAACAAGAGATTATCTTCTTGTTACATGCACTTTCACCATATTTCTCACTGATGCAACATTTCGTTTAGTTTGTGTAATGTCTATGTTTATTATTTATTTATAACCGATATAAAATTATGCATATATTAATATAAGCACTGTTCTTTTAAACTTTTGACTAATTAAAAATCACTGCCTCCGTACGATGTGAGATCGTAAGCTTCTGTGTTGTTGGAGTGCTGACTGCAGACTGGTACAATCTGACTGCTAGCTTAGCACTTAGCGGCCTCTCGGTAGACTGCAGATATCTGTTACATTTATACTGTGACTGGAATGATACTTTGTGTCCAACAGAGAGCAGGGCAGCGTTTTTTTTTTTGTCTTTTATACTATTTCCTGGTCTTTCATATCTATACCTGTAAGTACCTTCGTAATAATGCGTGTTAATGTATTACTTCCGAGATTTTCACATTTTCATCTATTTATCTAAATCAGATATTTAATGCGTGCTTTGTAAATATTGATTTATCGACGTTATTTGATGGAATGAATCACCATGTACTAGGAATATACTAAAACTTTAATTAATATACGTCAGCACAACTATTTTATTATATGAAGTTACATGTTTCGACCTTTTAAACAGTCGTCTTCAGGCCTTCTAACATACTGAGCCAACAGATGCTGTGTACCTGTGGGATCCCAATATGTTTATATCGATAAAATACATAAAATCAGGCAGGTCAGTTGTAAATGACCCGATTTTATGTACTTAATCGATGTAAACATATTGGGATCCCAACACGTACACAGCATCTGTTGACCCAATCTGTTAGAAAGCCTGAAGATGGCCGTTTAAAAGGTCGAAACATGTAGCCTCATATAATAAAATAGTTGTGCTGACGTATATTAATTACTGTTTTAGTATTATCGATGTTATGTTTTATATCTTGTATATGTTCGGAGAATCTTGCTTCGAAACTCCGAAGATTGTGACCAGTATATATCTAGTCAAAACTTGCATATAACTATTATTTTTAGAACTAATTTTGTTCTTATATTCCATAACAGCCATAACATTTGCGGTATGTAATATCATCAAATAAGGGTTGCAATTTTTTTTTTTTAGTGGTTGTTTCTTTTCGTGAACAAATTTGATAACGCCCTCTCTACTCTTCAAACGTCTAGTTAAATGTTTGCCTCGGGGGAGCCAATAAACCTCGTGTGATGCAGGACGTCACCGTACTGAGTCAACGTCCTGGCATAGAGGCCGAAGAGGTTATATTTCATGGCAAGAGTTCGTAAGAATTTTACACCCTGCACAGCAGTAGACTTCACGGGATCAAAATTTCGGCTTTTTGCTGCTATTAGTAAAGTCGCTATTTACATGGTAGGCTTCATATTAGGATTAAAGAGAACATATCTGCACATAAAAGAATAAGATTTATGATACCTTTGATAGGGCCGCCGAGAGTTGTTTCGGGGCCGAGTGAAAAAGAAAAGTGTTTTTGGTGCACCAACAATAAAGGATCTACTAAAAATCTTTACATTATTTTGGAAAGGCTCTCCGTTACACAGTGACTTGGGCTTGGTCTGAAAGGAATAATTTGAAAACTTTACAAATATGATACCATCGATAAAGACAAAAACAAATGCAACATATTCGGGTCCCGATAATTTGTACCTGTCCCCCCCCCCCGTCTCGTCGGCACTGACCCTTGCCAATCGGTGCATAAGAGTAATCCAAATTTGACGTTGCTATCGGCGTACTTCACTCTTTGATGAGCGTGTTAAATAAATAAGTTAATATATTGCTTAATTTATTTTCATTCTTTTCTGTTGAGATATCTTTCTCTTCTTCTTAAAGATGTTGCCATTTCCCTAAATACGCCACTGACTAACCAGACTGATCGCTTGAAACTCAAATTAAGAACCCCAGCTTTAACTGTTTATAGGACTGTGTTAGTTTCGTCAAAAGCTTATCTACCGAAAAGCAGGCAGTGTAACCATAGTGATAGCTAAGTGTATTGAAAAATGCAAGTCGCGTTTATAATCGCACTTTACCAGAATCAACTCAAAAGTTTAAAGAACACTATCATATAATTCTGCAGTAAAATAAACTTTTGGACATTACGGATGATGATTGTTTCACTGCTAATCTTAAGATCCACTCCTGATGGTTCCCTCGTTATTTGTAAAAAGGTTAGAAATAATTAGGTATTCGTAGAAGATGTCCCTGATCACAGAAGTAATAAAAAATTTACCATTTACTTAGAGCGCGAGAGACAGACACTTTTCTATCTCTAAAAACCATGGCAAATTTCTTCCCGGTGATCAGTAGGTCTTATTCTTCCTGTGGAACAGAATAGTTATTAGTGACATCAGGTTTCCATACACACAGACACTACAACTATGTACTATTAAATTAGCCAAGATTTAAGAAGATTCTAAGAGCCTGTGTGTTTCGCATTTTCAGTGTCTATACTAAGCCGCCAACGAAGTTAATTTCTACACTTCTTATATTTTGTTTCCTACCTCCAAACATTATTTTATTTCTTCCAGCAGTCCCTTAAATTATGCTGCACCTAGGCTATATGAAATCAACAGCTGTAATGTCTTTAGAATGTTTCTATCATAAAATAAAAGAAGCAGAATATGGGACAACCAGCATGAATGAATAAATATTCAAGAAGATTATATAGATTATTTCCTTTTTCAGTGTTCAACTTTTTTGGGTTGTTGAAAGTAATATCTTACACACAGGTCTCAATTCCTGATTTCACTTATCTGACGTAGTATTATTTTCATTTCCAATGCAGATCCGATATTAGACAATTCTAATTGTAGTATATTAAAACCACGTACGCCTATTAGCAACATTAACAGACATGTCTGTACGAACATTGTTTCTTCAAGGGGGGAGCTGAGGGAATGAAGTTTATTACTATCCAGAAAGGAAATCTTTGCCTACAGCCAATAAGAAGAAGCTCCAGGCAGGACTTACGAGGTCTACTTTCCTATTTCACAAACTGTTAGTTCTAAAAGTGACTCTGTAGCTAATCATTTACCCATATTAATATAACTTCTTAATTCAACAATTATATACTTGGGTATAATGTTGGACTTGAGAAAATTTATACTCTGCTTCATTCTTCCCGTGCAGTATTTTGTGTTGCACTAATCAGTAAAGAGTGTTATTTTCTCTATTTTTATTAAAATTGTTACCACTGCCATTCTGGAAATAAATCAACAACCCACTTAAATAGGCGCAATTTCATCGTATATGACACTTCAAATACTCGCTCTGTCAGCTAGCTCTAATTGTTCAGTCTTAAGCAACATTTTGTAGGAAATATATCATATTTATTACATATTTGACATAAAATGTTTACTCCTCTATTTCATATGTTTATTAATTATCGCTGTCAAAATGAAGCCAAATGAAAACTTTCGGCAACCATTATTTTGTGGTGTAAAAATCTACAGATAAAATCTCATACCTTTTCATATTTTTCGAACATATACATATTACTGTATATTATTTTAGGATCCTCTGTTTCCTGAGCCAAATCTGTAGTTCGCACATTCGTCATTTCATTATTACTGTTCGTACGCGTAAGTACTCTTTGGGGTGGTATGCTGTGAAATATGTTTCATGTTAATTTTGTTAAAATAATTCAAATATCTCTAAAATTAAAAAAGGTAAAAACACACAACCGAGCTCTCATAAGCCCCTTTTTCCTCTGGAAATGAAAGTAAAAATACATTCAAATGCGGACAAAATGACAAGGATTAAAATTACAAAAAGAAATAACTTTATAATATTTTAACATCGCGAACTACAAAATTTTTATACCTTACGTGAATTTAAATTTTATATTAGTCAATAATTTTATATTTTAATACCAGTGTTCCACAATATCTCTCACCAGAAGGGGAAATTTAGCTAAATGTTAGAAACTGATGGACACATTATTGCTACGGAATCCAGAAGTACGCTTTCTTAAAAACAGAACGCAGCAATGCTGCTTCGCTTGTTACAAAGCATTAGGGGCAAGGAAGCAAAATTCCATGCTCAGAACCCAGTGTTATATGCAGTAAAATGATTTGTGTCTTCATAAGCCCCTTTTAGTTTCATGACACAGTATTCGAAATAAATTACAGGCTACCTACATGTGTACAGACAAGTACAAAATAAAAAAATTCCTTCGTTCTAAGAAACAAGTTTTAAACCTCCAGATCACAAACCCTTGTTAATAATATCAAAAGCCCTTATCAATAATATTTCAAAAATATTATTCGCCACGAAAACATATCGGTCCTGAAATGCAGATTGGTATGAATAATTTCATGAATATTATGGTTCTTGTATTTTATAAACCAGAACAGACATAAAATGTTCATTGGCATTACATGCCAAGCTATCGACTGATGAAGCAGAATAGGCGCATAGCGGCTGCTGTGCTCTGCATGTTTAATTTTAGATGAAGTTCCATGAAGAACAAGTCTTATGCATGCAGCATATGCTATTTAGAACTAAGGTTTCTCTATGGAGACAGCGGTAAATAAGCTTACCTCCTGCTTCTTGATCAGCGCTCGGTACTGTTCTTCAGGCCGTTTCCTTGTGAAAAATCCACACTAAAGAGGACAAAACAGATAAATTAATGTGTAGAAAAAGCGAAAGTACTAATAATTATCAGTTATTTTACCATCAAGTTTGACGCCCAAACATTCTAAATTATCCCAAAATTAATTTCTGTGTACCGCATACAACTCAGAAAGAAACAGTGATTATTTCCTTGTCTATTCCTGACTGGTTTTTCTGACGACGAAGGAGTGTAATTTCTGTTCGGCAAGAACTTAATTCTTAAGCATAAATAAAAATATTTTCTGTGTTAAAACATTAGTGTTTCTGAAATATAGCTGGAGAAAAATCAATTACATATTTAGTGGATACACAGGATTTCTCCAATTAGATTATTAATGTAGACGAATGGTGAAGTGTCAGCTATTTAGAGAACTAAGGAAGCTAACTTCGCATTTGTCTATTTTACCTTTGGCGTTATTTCAAATACTACTTTCCATCAAAGGTTTTGATACGTTTACGGGATAACATATCGTTAATAATTTTAAACGCGATGAAGGAACAGTCAAACTATACAAATCTTTGAGCATGCTGCAGGATAGCTCAGAAAGTAAAGATACTAGCTGGTCCAGAAAAAGTTTAAGCGGCATGAAACCGACTGTTTTATTCGAAGTCCAGACGGCTCTGAGAAGAATCTAGCCTAGTGTGTGAGAAATGAGACGCTTTTACTCAGCCGCAACCCTGATATCTCAGTTCACATCCATTTTATCAGTAGGTTTCCGGGTTTGTACATTAGCAGCAGGGAATAGTTCGCATGTTAATACAGACTAGCTATACGTAAATGTTGCGGCTGAATTAATGAGATCCCTATTGTAAGATAGCAAAAATTTCATTAGCAAGTCTGGTGTGATCACGGACATGATACTTATATATAAATAGATAATTGATACAAAAAATATGTACATTGCAGCTTTGCGTTGAATCCAACAGTTACAATCGACGAGGGGGGGGGGGTCCTTTTAATGGAAAAGATTCTTAAACTAGCTGAATATTTAATTTTTCAGATTTTCTCAGGTTTTTACACTCTAAATTGTACAGCAGTAATGTTAAAAGTATCAGGCTTCACCCATTTCAAAAATTAAACTTGAATATGTGAAGGCTTATATATTTTGATGGAGCAGAATTTTCATTTTGAGGGAGAAAAAATCTTGGAACTGTCACACTAAGGAATTTCCACCTGCTACACCGATGCGTGACTACCAATAATTCACATGGCCAATAATTTATGCAGTGTTACCTTCCAGAGGATTAGAATGATGATGATGAGTAACAGCAAAGCGCCTCCAATAGCCCAGCCGAGTATGGCAAATTCGAATTGAGCTCCCAGTATCTTCCCGCGAAGTACAGTAACTACATCTCTCTCGTCAGCACTGAAAAATAGACATTTTACTTCAGTTAGTGGAACAACTTTGAGTCACTCTTACTGTTGATGCTTACAGGGTGCAGAAATTCCGTTACACTTAGTGAGAAACTGATATTTCAAATTATCCAGACATCCTGTGCTCGAGAAGAGCTTAAAGGAAACATTTGACGTGTTAGCACTCCGTACAGCATGCGCAGTATTCTGAGCTATCACAACATACATTTAGCAGAAATTTATACAATTTCTATAATCGTCTAAGAGATCAGAGAGCCGTAAAAGCCAGAATATTCTAATATTCAAAACGACCATAGTTCGAACCTGAAATCTTACATGCAATGTAAATACCTTTCTAACAAATTAGGTTAAATTTATTTCTTTAAGACGTAGTTAAATCTGAAATCAGTCTCGTATAATATCGTGGACTGACAAAAATTACTGGAATGCTTGAGGAAATTGTGGTCGACAATAATTTAGATGAATATTTTTTAAGCTGAGATTAGAAGGCCATGTATGTACAAGGGATAAAGACGTGTGGCCTAGTGTAGTAGCATAAAAAGACAGTGCGAAGAGTGATAATAGAACCTAGCAGAAGCTGAAAGGAATGTTCTGAAGTGGGTACAAACAACTAAACGGTAAGGACAATAGAAAAGTTTGGCGAAATTCGAACTCCATTACCAGAAACAATAATGTTAATTCAGGAAGGAATGATGAGGAAACAACTGCTCCAAATAACAATGAAACAAAAAAACTGCTGCGACTTTTAAATGGAATATATGAGGTATAGAAGGCTAATATTAAATCTTGAATGGTTACCGGTAGGAAATATGCACTGAAATTTTTATCTTATTCTTGAAATCACTTACAGCTCGGTACATGTGGACAGGCTGCATTAGGCACAAAACAATGTCTTAACCTAGATATAAAAAAGCGCCAATTGTTTAAATATCCACCCACCTGTTTTTCTGCGTTTGCTGCACGTTCTTGGGATCTGTGATTTTGACTTTTCCAGTTGTAGTGAAGGTAATGACCCTCATGCTTCCCAGGACACGTTCTATAATAAGTCCGGTTCTGTATTAAATTCCGAATTAAATATTTATGAAGAGGATATCTACTGTCTGTTGCAGTTGTTAATTCAATGACACTATTCGTGTGCAAATGTATAATCAAACTCAAACTTATTTAAAATTAAATTTTTCACTACGTCATCAGTAGTAATTGTGTTTTACCCGCTAAATATAACTTTAAATTATGCGGCATTAAATATTTTGATTCAGTTTGTTGACTTACGTTCTTCCGCTTGAATATATATCTTGGTACATTTAGAATAATTTACGCAGTGTATTTGTATATAATTCTGAATATTAATTTCTTACTTCATTTAATATATAATGTCGGTTAAAAAATCCCGATTGTATCAGGTATTTCTTTCTGTAAAACCCCTTCCTGTATTCAAAATATTCACAGATTTTAATAGGTTTATTATGTAACTTATGCCATTACAGGATACTGAATCCCCTTTCTCTTTGATTCTTGCAACCGCCCATGGCCTACTTACGCCCTAACGTATCTTAACAAGAGTAGTGTCACTCAGAATTCTTGTAATATAATGTCTGGTAATAAATTCTCGAAAAATGGGCCCTTGAAACCAAAATGAATTTTAAAATGCAGTCAATAATCTGGCGGCCGGATGGCGTATTTATTATATTCAGGTGTTTTGTAAATTGATAGTGAATCGTGTGAGCTTCACTGTGCTGCTGAATTACAACATTCCTAAAAATTCTGCTTGTTATATTGCTACCGTTAACAATCACAGACTTGAGAGTATGCTGTAGAGGTAGAGGTGTCAAACTGATTTTTATTATCCACGTTACTACTTTCTTTTCCGAATCACCTGTTATCCTAAATGTTGTTTATGTACTCTCATCTTCCGCCAGAAGAATGCTTAGATAGTATTCTACTAGGACGTAACTGTCTTCTTCCAAATAATTAGTAACTTACCAACCAAAAATTAACCTACTATCGACACCCTGTATTAAAAGATGCTGACAGAATCATAAAAGAAAACACAAAAAGAAAGAAAAAATTCGAGGCTGCCGACAATTTTGGCGTTGATATATTTCCTACTTAACTTACCTTTTCCACGATTTACTTAAAATAAAGCAATATTAATGAGGGAAAAACTATACCGTAACAATTTCAATGATCAATCAACAATAAAAATATGTAACCATAGTAAGATTGGATCTTATCGCTATTAATTATTTAGGCCTACGATTGTTTGATTTTAAATGCTCATTTTCTCAAGTCTGCTTCTCTTATCAGACATCAAAATATAAGCATTTTACCCCTCCATATATTCCTCTTTACCCCTTAAATATTCTTTCTAATGTCCGTGAAGGACGAAGTAAATTATTATGTGTGGGTCTAAAGAAGTCGCACCTTGACAACACCGTACGGACTTGTAAACTCACCCAAATCCTCGGTGGTAGCAGACATGCTGAAAGAGACGTAGGGCCTGGACCTAATTCCTATCGGTCCGTGCAGCTTACAGCTTAGATTGATGCAAGTTGTGTCTGGATTCTTACAGTCAATTAAAACGTTTCCTTCAGTTGGTTGTGCCGGCTCTGGTCCGGGTAAGTTGGTTGTATCATTTATAATTCCGGACCTGTATGCGTCTTCAGGCTTCGACGCGTTGCTACCTTCTGTAGTGTCTGCAAATGTCGATGTGTTATCACTTATTCTAGTGTCTCCATTTTCCCAAATTTCACCACTCTCTGTAGTATCCGAAAATTCCGGTGAGGTCGTATCATTGAAATCGATTTGTTCGGTGGTGTTTATCCGTTTAGATTTAGTACCCAGATTGAAGAATTTTACAGGTCTCACTAAGCCGGTATCAGATCTCTCACATGTTATGCGTTTCTCATCATTTGACATCTAGAAAGAAAAGAGAAAATTCTTGCAGCCTAAAATGTTTAAGTATGTTATTTAACGACGTCTCCAGCTGCTATGAGTACACAGCGGCGGTGATTTATTCGTTAATATGGAGCATTTATTAATTATAGAGATGGAGGAAACCGAAGTACTAGGATAAAAACAAGCCCAAATGCCATTTTTTCCACCAACAACGCCACGTGAAATGGCCTGGAAATGGACACGAGTCTCGGCCGTGGGGGTATAACTCTGTTGCCTTAATGGGCATTTGGTCTCTCGTATTATTCCTTTAAAGTACAAACAGTAACGACAAATTAAATGAAGGTCAAAATTCGCGAAATATGCGAAGTAGTGCAACACTTCGAGCATTTTCCCGAGCCAAGAAGATTAATGGTTAAAACCCTTCCTTCGTACTCAGTAGGGAATCGTTCTGAATATCTGCTAGACTGATAAGATTTTTAGTGATTTTTCTTAGCTCATTTACACAAATGACGGCATAGAACAAGTTTAAAACCTTGCGAACCTTTGAAGCCACCGGCCGCTTTCCTCAGGAATGTGTCCACTTACCTTTACTTATCGCTGTACGAACTTCAAAACTCACTCACTCTGCATCATCGCCCTCCGTTCATAATCGATCCGATATAACTTAACATCAGCTGCTCACACAATGTCTATAACTGACTCACCAAAAAGCAAAATACTAAGCAATTACTTGCCGATCATTGAACCACCTTTAAAATGCGCACTGATATATGATTTGAACTTTGTATCTATCTTACTTACAGGGAATAAACATAAGATGTCGTCCGCAGAATATTCGATCTTCTAGAATAAAATATAATATAATATAATATGGAGTGCTGACTTGTATAGTACACTTGTATTTTAAAATACTGAGAACAAATGCTCTAAGGGCTTGCTCCCACGTGCATACGACAACAAGGATGAAAATGTCAAAATAACTTTGAAAACATGACCCAATTAGGTAGCCCTAATCTGTATTCAGTGAGTGTCCATTTTCTTATTCGCATTACAAAATTCAAATTTCTCAACAGATTCATAATTATTTCGGATTAGAATGTTTAACAGTCCAAGTTGACGGATTGGAAAACAAAGAGTAATGAATAATTTTTATTCATAATAATGATAAAAGATATTCAAAAAAAGAGAAATAATTATACTGATTGTATTTAAGAGAAGATTGCATTATTGATCGTGAAAAAATCCGTAACAGAGAATATTCTAAGTATAAATTTTTCCATTATTTAATGCATTTCTTCCACGTGTTGTTTCTGTCGATATTTTGATACTGTTACCACTCAGGCACGTGGCATGGTAACGTAAATGTGTAACTGTCCGCCACAAGAAAATCAGGCTCTTTAAGGTAAATCCCAACATTTTCGATTTTCTGCCCATCCGATTTGTTTAAAGTCTGCGAATTTTGATGCATTGGGAGATCATTCAAATTTTGACAGAATCCCTGTATCTCTTAAGCCGATGCCTAGCTGTTCAGATTTGTAAATTTAACGAAAGTTCATCTTCTTTCCCAGTCATTATTCATGTTCCTGTGTATAAAAAAGGTAAATCAGTCCCATTACAGGCCCGAGGTGCCCAGAGGGTTCCAGATTACGTGACAGCGGCACAGGATGATGGTAAGGTTGTCAGCCTTACGCACCGGTCGCTTATTACCCCCCGGAAGTATTACTGGTACTAATTTCTTTTAGATGCTGAGTCGACCCCAGGGCCAATGACACAATCTGGAATCGAATCCGATTTGTAGCACAGCGCCTTAACCACTGTGCTATCGCGGTCACCCTTCCTGTGTATACGTAAACAAATATACTAACCTTAAAGTCATAAATCCGAATGAAGTGTTGGACTCCCGCATATGAGACGGGAATTTTGATTTCGAGTAACACCTTGTTCACAGGACTTGGTCCGAAGTTCGTTAACTGCAAAAAATCATCACAATTAACCTTTTGATGTCCAATGTCAACTATAGTGGTCGTACCGCACCGTTAACCTCTAAAGCTGCATTTTATATATTTATTCAACAAATATAGGTACTGAATATTTTAAACATGGTGTATACTCTCCGTTTTTTCTCTTCAAAATGCAGTTTGTTTCATAATTCTGACATATTTGGTTCCTGTATTATACACATTTTATATACAGGTGTGCTAAAATTTAAAAAAATAATTCCGGCGCCAAAAGGTTAATACAACCGATTTAAACAGTATTCTGACAAGTGTGTATCCATCCTATGCTTTGAAAATTAAACACTTAATAATTAATAGTAATGACACCTAGTCTACCCAAAGGCGAGAAAGATCTCCGAAGTTGAATGTAAGTGTAGCCAAAAAAAAAGTTCCATTCTTTTAACGGAAACCGGATAGAGTTCCATTAGGACAAGTATCATGCAGCCGTGCACTCATGCAATAATTCGCAAGATCTAAATCGCTCTTCGATATCTGTGGTCACGCTGTAACAGCCAACAACAAATGTATATGTGGTACTCTTACATTGTCATACAAAACACACAAATGTTCCTAGTAACCACGTCTTGTTATTCGATATATTTTGAAGGTCTGAGACTATTTCGCTGTTCACGGGACGTGATGTCCCTTATAGGATTATTTACTAATATGTGTTTTAAGTGAACCGAGATAAAATTTATAAACTAAATTTAGAATGAGAACTTGATCTTGTGTTCTTTCTCTCAACAGTATTTATGATTATGCAACTGCAGCAAAGATTTTTGTACACTTATGTTTATTTGACTGTGCATCATTGTGATAGTTGAAGAATAAAAGACCAACTTGATGTCACTTGTTATTTTATTTCACTTCTTATGTGCTCAACATGTTTCGGACATTAATATATCCATCATCAGGAGCTTGCGACTATTCTGTTGAAATACCACATTGGTTGTATTGTTTTTGGTTCGATGTGTGTTGGAGTTTCGGTGTGGTTGGGTTGGGGCGGTATCCGTGTTGCAGGCTGAAGCACAGCACAAGAACAATACAACCAATGTGGTAATTCAACAGAATAGTCGCAAGCTCCTGATGATGGATATATTAATGTCCGAAACATGTTGAGCACATAAGAAGTGAAATAAAATAACAAGTGACATCAAGTTGGTCTTTTAT
>Ga0131853_10007334_pt1 | contig 19933 bp, 14 predicted proteins | sample TergutLab28metaG_FD_92764 | JGI IMG/M metagenome (GOLD analysis project Ga0131853, IMG submission 92764) | Labiotermes labralis P1 segment gut microbial communities from Petit-Saut dam, French Guiana - Lab288 P1 (version 2) (version 2) | ecosystem: Host-associated > Arthropoda: Insects >... | reverse complement strand
CTGTTCATGCATGTTACTGTGGGATGAAATGATAGATTACAGGTAGAAAATAGACGTCTAGAGGTAAAAAGTAAAGCAATCTCATTACAGGCTCGGACAGGCTCAGAGGGTTCCAGGAAGTTAAGGTTCCCAGATTTCGTGACAGCAGCACAGGATGGTGGTAGGTTGTCAGCCTTACGCACCGGCCGCCTTTACCCCCAGGATATACTCCTGGTACTCATTTCTGTTAGAGGCTGAGTCGAACCCAGGGCCAGAGTGCGATCGGTAGGATTTTGTGTCAATGAAAAATACACTGACACCAGCTGGGATCGAACCAGCGAACGTCTAGAGTTAGTGTCCAGACATCATTAATAATGCACCCCTCTATCTGCCCTTACTTTTCACACGTCGTGCATAAAACATTCTATGTCTAAAATATAAATAACGCGACATAGTGTGTATATTGTAATAAATATGAGACCCTGGTTGTTGAAATGCCTTAAAACGCGTAATAATTAAAGGGAAATATTTACTGGGCGAACGTGAGTTCTTTATTATTGTCAACAGCTTCTATTCCAAATACTACTCGCTCTGATAAACATGGAGCGACTTGCATGCACGTATGAGTCGAGTTGCTTGAAAAAAGACGTGCAGTTCTTCAGTGCATAACGCATTCTTTAATTGGGTTCGATTTTCAACAAAAATGTACCGCATCGACAAAAGCTACTGAAGCTGCCAATAACAAATTTCATGAATATTTTTCATCAGTGCTCGAGTTGTGTACAGAAGACGGATGGAAGCAGAGAGTATTATAATAGGCGTTTGATAGGGTATTCAAATGCGCCTGAAATAACTCCTCAAATTTGAAAGGAAGTACTAGTTTTGAACCATCAGAACAAGAATTTTCCAAGCCTACAGGAGGGTATAAGGTAGTTCAGTTGAGCGGAAGTGGTCTATTCCAGATTCGGTTTAACACATGTTTTAAAATTCTCAAACATAGACCATTATAGGACATAACATCAGAATGAACTCTGACACATTTATGTATCGTGGCTATCACAGTAGCAAAGAACGGCAAACGTACGTAATCAAATTTACGAAATACCACTGAAACAATAAAATCAAGGACGATGGGGTCAAAAGAACTAGTAGCACCTGCAGGTTAGACACATAACAAATCCCGGGGGAAAAAAATCTGAAAATAAAATATCGTTTGGTTCATGTACAGGCGCAGATGGTGAAAAATATTAGCATAGCTGGGAAATAAGATGTCAATATATGTACTTGATTCGTCCTTCTCATATTGTCGCTTTACTCGTAAATGCCTCCTCACTGTCGGGGCTTCACCATCACACACTGGACGGGTGATCAGTCGTACGCTAGCTTCTATCTGCCAAAACACAACATTCAAAAGAGACATACATCCATGCCCCAAGCGGGATTCGAACCCGCAATCGCAGCATACGAGCGACCTACACCAACGCCTTAGACCGGGCGTCCACTGCGATCGGCAATGACAGGATGATTAGCAAAATGAAACATGACTTTCCTTCTGTATTCCATCTCCTGCACAATTTTCCACAATCTCTGCATTTACAGTCACACGTTGTCTTATTGAAATTAAACATGTGTATAATTCGTAGTATTTTAAGAAGCAATTTCAATCAGTATAATAATATTTTAAAAAAGACAAGAGCGGAGTGTCTACCTAGGTAACCGTGTGGGCAAGCGTCACAAAACGTTCTATGCAAACTTTCTGACTGAACTGTACTGACCAGTCCGGCGACTCTACTTGTATTGCGATGAACAACTAATGTTCGAATAAGCGCAATACTCAAGGCAGAATGTTCCCCGTGGTTGCTCTTGTGCCTTCGCCACTACAGCTTCTGCCTCCATCCGAAGAAGTCAGTGTGGGGGAGGGGGGTTTGCAGTAGCCCATTTAAGGCTAATACACATATAACACGCCGTGCTCATGCCGTTCCCCTGCCATGCCGTTTCGCTAAGGGTTTAGATTGTGTCTTTCCCATTTGATTTACACAGTGCGGCCGGGTTTCATTCACACATACCATGCCACGCCCCTGCCGTGCTCCGACCACACCGTTCTGAAAGCGACTTCTCAAGGCCACGGCACAGCACGGCAGGGACGCGGCATGGACACAGCATTGTATGAGTGAATTAGCCTTTAGCAGTCTGCGAGCACACAGACTGTCAAGTTCATTCATGATCCGTAAAGAATCCATAATTGAAAACAGGTGTTGCGCGAACTCATGTACTGCAGACGTACCAAGTGTTTCAAAGATCATTAGACTGTTTTCAGTTGTGATTCACTGAGTGATCATGGCAGGACAATGACCAATGTTGTTTTCTAGGACGTGGACCCTGTAGCATTTTACCGATGTGTCGGTAGAACCGAATGCCTCGATCTGCACAGTGTCACATTTTAAACTGTTTTTGTAAAGGTGAAGGTAAACAGAGAAAGTAGAGGTACACCTCTACCCATATTTAAACATGGCACTAGATAAAGGTTAGTGGTCAACATCACGCTCCGGCCGCTTTGACCCCCCAGTAAGAACCCCGGTACCCATTCAAGTAGGAGACCGGGTGGACTCCAGAGCCAGGTTGGACGATTTCGAGAAAAGAAAAATATCTTGCCCCTGCTGGGATTCGAGCCCCAGATGGTCCAGCCCGTAGCCTGTTCACTGTACTGATTACGCCAACTCGGTTTCCCAGCATTGCTTGTATCGACAGATAAATCGTGCGCCATTTTACAGTACATCTTGCAAAGAGGCACGGTTAAGAAATAACTTCAAAGTGAAGGAATGGTGCCTTCGCAAAAGCTAATAATTGCTCTGCTGCTTAATAAAGTGTTTGCCTTATATAAAATTCGATAAGTAATATAGCCCGCCTGTTTGCCTCCTTCTGAGCCAGATTTATTAAATCCACGAGCTCACATCACACTCTCTAAAAGTCCAATGCACGGTGGTTACTTTATACCACCTGCCTATTAAAATGCTGCACTTTTTCCCCCTCGAATATATTTATGATTTTTAAATGGCATACAAAAAAAAGCAGCAATCATTTGTGTTTACTGCAGTAACAGACTGGTCGTGTTATTGAACGGCGGGTGTTTTTTTGGTTGTTGTTGAAGAAACATAAATTTTAAACTTGCCCTTTATTTACATCTAATTTTCAACCTTGGCAAGACTGTTCTTAATGTTATCTTCACGTCTACGTGTATGCGTTTCAAGGGATCTTACTTACGTACTTACTCCATGGTGCAGAGTCCTTCTTGAGCAGCTAACTGGTTTGCAGCTAGTCAAGAAATTCACCGCATTTCACCCAACCCGAAGGTTCATTACGGCACTCACAAGCGTCTGCCACCTGTCTCTATCCTGGGCCAGCCCAATCCAGTCCACGTACCCACATCCCACCTCCTGGAGATCCGTCCTAATATTATCCACCCATCTACGCTTAGGTCTCCCCAGTGGTCTCTTTCCCTCTGGTTTCCCCACCAAGGCCCTATACACCCCTCTCTCCTCACCCATACGCGCCACATGCCCAGCCCATCTCATTCTTCTCGATTTTATCACCCGCACAATATTGGGTGGTTTCAAGGGATCTCCTTTTCTAAATTCCCTAATCAAAATTATGCCGACATTTTTTACCTCCCCCACACTTACTGTATTACGCTTCAATTCCATATCCCCCTTCCGATTAATGCTTCTCTAAATGTTATATTCGATGGATTTCTTATATCGCTCTAAAGTTTACAATTCTGAGTTCTGAATCATATTTGATTTATTAGTCTACAGAAAGGGACTGAAGAGTTTAAAGTTGACCTTGACAGATTTTGGTGCTTGAAAAAGGCGCCTGTCCTTTGTTTCTGAACAGTAACCAGTTAAAAATAGATGGGCCTGAAGTGAAATTGTGTTTAATGCGTGTAAGATAAGATGTTTATATTCTGTAGCGTTCTGTGTGGTTACAGCTGTGCATTAAGTTCGGCTTGAGGCTTGTTGTAAATGAAACGTTTAACAAAGGGCGACCAGTGAGAAGAACGTCATGGAGTGATAAGCCGCTCATGTTTTTTTTTTACAACATCTATGTGTTTCCCACCACCTTCGTCGCGATTGTTAAGGGACTGTACCCAAGCTGTGCATGTCACGTGCATTCTGTTGAGTGAAGGACAGTACATTATTTGCCACAGGAAAGTTCGATAATTTTCTTCCTTGGCGTGTTTCGTCAGACGTCATATACACTAATCCATCTTAAACTGCTGTTTATACCGGAAAACGGATGGCACATTATAGTGACACTGGTTGATTCATTTGTATGTATAAAAGCGTAAATATTTGAAACATGGCGCTGTCATTCCATTCCCGCGTGAGCATGTCAGTCTTCAAGTTACAGCTGCGTTACGTTCAAAGGCGGCCGAAACACCATGTAACAGTAATTTCCGAAAACAAAAATTACAAGGGCGATAAGGTGCATTTTTTCAGCTCATTATTCAATGTACACTAGTATATAAACTGAGGACAGTTCCGTGGATACTGTAGTTGGAAACAGGACATGTTTATTCTGAAAGCTCGGCTACTGCTGGAGGATATTGATAGTACGCAGTATGAAGACAGAAGGCCGCACAACCTGCAGTATGTGTGCGTCAACTGGCTGTACGTCTTAACCTTTTGACGCCTAATGGCAACTATAGTGGTCGTACCGCACCGCTAACTTCTAAAGTTGCAACTTATATATTTATTCAAGAAATGTAGGTACTGAATATTTTAAACATGGTATATACTCTCCGTTTTTTTCTCTTCAAAATGCAGTTTGTTTAATTATTCTAACGTATTTGGTTCCTGTATTATTCACATTTTATATACAGGATGTGCTAAAATTAAAAAAATAGTTCCGGCGCCAAAAGGTTAATCAGCCATAATAATGCAGGTGTACAAGGGAAGCTGACGAAACTGGGAGCACGTTGTTGACGTCGGGAAAACAGTTATCATTTAAAAATATAATGTGTCTGTAAAAGTTAACTGCGTAACTGAGCACCAAACCGCTCCACTACCGACAGTTACAGTAGGTTCAATTCCGAGAGAAATGATCGTTATTTCTTGTTTATATTACAGTTCAATCGCGCAAGTTTGAGAAAGTTTCTGCCTGAAAATTTCCTTTTAAAATTTCAACGGTACTCAGCCAGAATTATGCAGGATGTTTCTTTTTGCAAAACAACAATTGACACACACACACACACACACACACATATATATATATATATATATATAGCTTACTTTTCTATGTTAAAACTTGTTGATTACATCTTGGTGTATGGTGCACGGCGGCTTTTGATGCTTGATGGTGATAGTTTGATTCCGTTAGATGTAATGATGGTAGATTTTACTACATGTTTTATCCTATCACGATAATCCTTTAATCAGGCTCGTCATTTTAGGGTTTGTAATTTGTATGTATATTTTTTTTGTTACTAGTACGATTTTGTTGGTTATTGTGTGTTATATATATATATATATATATATTATATATATATATATATATATATATTCACCGACATGGATCAACACCAATATTTAAAACCTAATAAAGCTAGTTAACAGGCCTTATTAATAAGAACCATTTCTAATAATATCGAATGTACAACATTCAAATACGTATAATGTTGCCTAATGTTGAACGTTTAAGCTAATTTAATGCAATCTGAGACATACATTTGTTTATAGTTATATGTCTATTCTTAAATAATGTACACGCAGCTTTCTAGATCCCGCACAAACCCACTGAAAATTCAGAGGAATTTTACTGTGCTTATGAACATCGTTATTGAATTTGGTGGAAAAAATACAATCACATAACAATTTGTGGGTGCAATCAAAGTGTTCTGCCTAAAGAAAAAAATTTCAAAATTACCTAACTTTAAGTAGATTGAGAGAACAGCAAGGTACACTAAGCGGAACTGACATCTAGAAGTGAGATACGGACATTTTAGTTAAGGAAAGATATTCTAGTAACGGCTCGAACATATTTTACACTACCGTCTTCTGACCCAATCTGTAAGTACCACACCACCACTTTGTGTACTGACACAGTCCTGTGTAGTAAAGTTATTTATGAACCCAAATAAACTGGAAACATCATGTAAATTTTTATCAATATACATGATACAAAAACCAACGTCCAAAAAAGAGGGGGTGCTGATACGTCCTTAGCCCGACTTAATTCCCGATGTCGTAGGACGGAATCGATAGTGTCGTTGGAAAGAGGGGTCTTTTCATGTGCCGAATTGCAAGTCTTTTCTTGTTATAGTGGCTGAAAAGAAGCATGTCAGGCGACGCGCGAGATTTCAACAACATGGAGACGCGAGCTGTCATTATGTTCTTTTTCCCTGCAAGGCAAGGCGCCGAAGGAAATTCACGCCAAGCATTAGGGGAACATGAACCATCGTATGCCGCCGTCAAAAACTGGGTGGCCCTGTTTAAACGTGATGAATTTTCCACCTGTGATGCATCTCGTTCTGGACGACCCAAAACAGTGACCACCCCGGAGATTATTGATCAAATTCACGAGCTACTACCGGAAGACCGCCGCATTTCGGTTAAATCAATAGCTGAGCAAATGGGCATCTCACGTGAGCGGGTTGGGTCCATCATTCATGAAGATTTGGACATGCGGAAGCTCTCCGCGAAGTGGGTCCCGAAATGCCTGAACGCGGATCAAAAACGTCAACGGTGCTAGTCGTCTGAGCAATTTTGGAGTTTTTTCGGTGCGATACAAATGATTTCCTATTGCGATTGATAACCATGGACGAAATCTGGTTATATCACTACGACCCGGAGACAAAGCAACAATCAATGGAGTGGCGGCACTTGCAACCCAGAAGAAAATGGCCTACCTGGGCTTCCAATGTCTTGATCATCCACACTATTCTCCGAATCTGGCCCCGTCGGACTACCACCTGTTCCCTGGATTAAAAAAACAATTTAAAGGTCTCCATTTTTCGTCCGACGCGAACGTCATTGCTGCCATGGAGACCCGGTTGGACGGACACCCTTCAGATTTTTTTTTGTGTGTTTTGCGAAAGGTAGAGTAACGGGCTAATAAGTGTATTGAGCTTCGTGGGGAGAATGTTGAGTAAATCCCGAGTCTGGTCGATGTAGCTTGTTTCCATCCTGGTCAGGCTAAGGACTTATCAGCACCCCCTCGTATTGTGTAGTAGAGAATATGTAAAGATAAGTGTAAAGATATCCCTATACAAGCCTGGGCAGGTTCTTAGGGCTCCAGGAGGCTAAGACTCCCAGAATTTATAGACAATCGGCACATGAAAGCGGCAAGGTTGTCAGTTCAAGGCACCGGCCGCCTTTATCCGGAGAAAACATCCTCTATTTTCATCTCTGTTAGAGCCTGAGTACACTCCCAGGACCACAGTGAGGCCGGGAGGATTGAATCAATGAGAATGGGAAAGAATAGGCTACTTAAAATACCTACAAGGAATTGACCCAAATGTTTCGATTTAAATGGAAATCATAAAACTCCGGCACGTATCTCCAACAGCTGTTATCCGCTGCCATTTCACACTCAATACTGTAGTAACTAATGTAATATGAAAGGACAAATTTCTCATTCCAGTCAAAGAGTTTCATCAGATTGAAATAAAGTTTTATCCAGTTTCTTAAAAGGCATCTTTTACAACAACAAGAAAAGCGCGTACTTTAAGCGACACAAAATATTTTTTTCTCTTCAGGTCTCTAGTTTTGTATGGAATGTTTTCAATGCCCTCTATATTTGAACGAGACAAGAAGTCCATTTCACTTTCCTGTAAAGAAAACATTAGCAGAATCGAGTGTCATTCGTCGTACACTTTCAACCTGCTCTGTGCTTTGTCACAATGCCTCCTTGCTGATTGCGACACACAGCTCTGGGAGCAATTGAAGGAATCTTCGTCAGTAGTAAAACCGTTAAGTCCAGGTGTTGCTTCTTTAACGTTGGATTCCTCAAAGTAAATTTTTTATCTTGCGAAATGTACGGAAGGCAGAAGCCCAACTTTTCCTCCGAATGCATGAGCTTCGAAAAGTCTTTGCAGCTTTTTCACCAACAATGCAGTTGATACTAGGTCACATTAAACCAGGTACACGAAAAGATGGACATGCAGACAATGAATGTTATCGGCACCCAGCAAGATATGCCCCTTTTTGTATTTCAAACATAAACAACGGCCATCTTTGCTACTGACGTTACTGCATTTGGCTTTGCAGGTGTACGTGATGTGTTATAAAATCACAGTTCTGCTGCGGTGAAATAAAATTCTGTGGGCATTCAATAATTAATTTAGTTAAGGGCTTCGTGTATTGTGCTCGCAACAAAATTTCCAAATATTCGTCTGTTGTCTTCGTTGCGTTTGTCCGTTCGTTTATCCGAACTGAACAACTCGGTGGTCCCAACCGATCTTCATGAAATATTGACTTTGAATTACCAGAATCTGTCGTCACTGGTTACAATCGAACAAAAACAACAGACACTGTGTGGTAATGTCTGAGTGCATCTCTAACGTAACTGGTTAAGTATTTATTCGAATAGAACGTGATTCTAATAAAACTTTTAGGCGGCGACGAGCACATATTTTACACGAACACTTTTCTTGGAAGTCTTTATGGCTTTTGAGATAGCCTAGCCACATCAAATTCAGCTCTGTAACACTGTGATTATATTTCATTAACATACTCCGTTTTTGTCCTTGATCTTCTCATCTGATTACCTTAGCATCTTTATTCCGTAATAATAATAATAATAATAATAAGCAGAAGCAGCTGAATTGATTGAGGATAAATGTCCATACTATAAATACACACCAGCTAATTTAATGGAGAATGAAAATTTCAAGCTGTACTGGAATCGCAGCATACTTACGGACAAAACAGTACCTTTAATCGACCTGACATAACTTTTATGAATAAGAAAACAAAGAACACCTTTTTGATAGACATAGCTGTCGAAAATACACATAATCTCGCCAAAACAATAACTGATAAATAAAACAATTACCAAGAACTGGCGAATGGAATATATGCTATGTGGAAGCAAAAGGCAGTACAAGTGATCCCGATAGTAATATCATCTACGGGAGTAATTCCAAAGTCACTATCACAAAGTCTAACAAGACTTAACCTGCACCCGAATACATATATATACAGCTGCAAAAATCTGTAATTCTTGGCACATGTTCAATTGTAAGAAACTTTTTAAACTACAAGACCACCGAGCTTAATCCTGTTGATTACTACATCCCACGATAGGTGAATATTTCTCAGCCAAAGCTGAGAAGTGAGAAATTCGATTATAATAATAATAATTGTTATTATTACATTATATATATATATATATATATATTACTTTTGTTATCTTCATAGGCCAAAACGATGGCTTCCTCCAACGTATGCCATTTCTACGTACGCCTCTTTATAGATTGTATGTTTGTTTAAATGGGAATCGTAACATCACACTTTGGTTGCCCGTATGCAGTTAAAAAATTCATTATCTGGGAGGGATTTTAGATCGCGACTCTAAGTTGCTCTACGGAATAACACACATGTTTGTTTGAATTTGAACACAGACCTTGACAATACTGGGCGACAGCGTACTATAGCATAAATCCTTATGTGTAATTTTCTCAGTTGTTGTCTAATATAATGACGTTTGAGTGGAATCGGTAAAATGTCTTTGTGTAATCGCGAACTAATGAACACTGTGGTGTTTATTTCATAAAACATATAGAGTAAGAAGCTACAAACCGGTAAGAACCGACACTCCTTCAATAAAGCAGTCGGTAAAATGAATAAAATACAGCTGTCACTATCCATCGGGCAAAACCTATACACAGGCGTGAAAATACAAAACTTAGCTGTGTGCCTTAGGTGGTTAACAGAAGATTTTTCATGGCTCGGTTAAAAATAAAGTAAGTAAAACGAATGAAATTAAAATCAGACGAACACTTCATTTATGAATCACGCAAGATGCTTCCTAAGATATCGTCTAGAGCAGCAGTTCTAAACGTTTACGCCGGCTTGCACTAAATGAAATTTAAGCACTTCAATGGACCACAATTATTTTCTATATTTAAAAAAACGGACACTGCGATAGCACAGTGGTTAAGGTGCTGCGCTACAACTGGAAGGTCACTGGTTCGATGCCATTTGGTGTCATTGGAATTTTTCATTGACATAAAATCCTTCCGTTCGCACTATAGCCCTGGGGTCGACTCAGCCTCTAACAGAAAAGAGTACCAAGAGCATTTTCTGGGGGTAAAGCCGGGCTGTGCGTAAGGCTGACAACCTTACCACTATCCTGTGTCGTCATGAAATCTGGGAACTTTAACTTCCTGGAACCCTCTGGGCCACTGCAGGCCTGTAACGGGACTGCTTTACGTTTATATTTAAATAAAACACGTGAAACTGGAATGACTAGCTGACAGCGGGGATGAATTATATAATGATGCCAGAAATGCTGCCTGTTGGAAAATATACGTGATTTACGTTTCGGTTTTTCATTAAGTCCGAACCAGGAAACAGCGCTTGGCTTGCCAGTGGTGGTAGGCGTACCACAGTTTTATAAGCTACGATTTAGAAGCAAATTAGAGGCTACATGTTGTTCATAATCTTGTTATTCTCCTGCGTCTTACTATGGGTGGGAAATTTTGTCTCCCACGTGTATCAGGTTGCCTGAGAAAATACTGCTGATGACAGCATTAGAAATAGGAACGTTTCGTAACAGGATGACGTACACACTTGCCTAATGCGGAGGGTAGCAATATGCACTATTCAGTATAATTAATGAATGTGAGATGGATAGATCAGATATAATACATGGGATAGCTCAGAAATGTATACGTAACTTTCGTCCGCAAACACGAAGGGAAGACAACATATGGGATATCCAGGCATGGATAAAAGGATAATAGTAAACATATATTATTTAAGTACGATATGAGGATGTAAAATGGCTACATCTGACAGATATAGGGGCAGATTCTTGTCAACACTGGTAATAGACTCCTGGGTTCCATGAAAGATGGCGACTTTCGCGGTCGTGTAATCGAATATCTTATAGTGTATTATAAGAAATTGGTTACTTGGTCATTTCTTTGTTACGCTTACTTACTTACTTCATGGTGCAGAGTCCTTCTTGAGAAACTAACTGGTTTGCAGCTAGTCAAGAAATTCCCCGCATTTCATGGAACCCGAAGGTTCATTACCGCACTCACAAGCGTCCGCCAACTCCCTCTATCCTGAGCCAGCCCAATCCAGTCCATACACCCACATCCCACCTCCTGCAGATCCATCCTAATATTATCCACCCATCTACGCCTAGGTCTCCCCAGTGGTCTCTTTTCCTCCGGTTTCCCCACCAAGACCCTATACACCCCCCTCTCCTCACCCATTCGCGCCAAATGTCCAGCCCATCTCATTCTTCTCGATTTTATCACCCGCACAATATTGGGTGAGAAGTACAAATCATTTAGCTTCTGGTTATGCAATCTCCTCCATTCCCCCGTTATCTCGTCCCTCCTAGGTCTAAATATTCTCCTCAACACCAATTCTCAAACACCCTCAGCTTCCTTTCCTCCCACAATGTCAACGACCAAGTTTCACACCCGCACCATTTCTTTGTTGTACTGTGTATATATATCTTTAACCCTTTTGAATCTATACACGAGACATTTCGTTTAATACATTGGCTTTCCATGCATAAGTTTGTTACATTCGGTACGATCGTTGAAGGAATCATAACCTGGCAAGAACAATTCTCGTTTCTTCAAGGTGTTTCTCTCTGTCCTTTTTCTCAGATACTGGCATCAATTCGTCAAAACAGTGTTTCCCAAAATATGCTCCAATGAAACTTCTGTATCTCTCCGGCTGGATCGCGTCTCACGACATTGAGTACCGGCGGCTATTTCATAATTCCCACAAAAATAACATTAATTCACAGAACTGTCTCAGTTTTACAGTTTTCTTCATCTTTATACTTCATGAGTTAGGACTTGACTGGCCTTTTTCGGCCTCGTCTAACAGTCTCTTCAAATGTCTTCCCAAGTAGTCTTCGTCTATTTGGTCTATAATTCAGCATTATTTTTAGCATCCTGATGTTGTTCATTATTGTTACATGTCGTAGCCACTTTGATTTGTATCTTCCCAGTTTTTCGTCAACTGGTTCTGCATTCAACTGTACCAAAATTTCTTCTGTCCTTTTATGGTCAAAAAGGGTATATCCAGCTGCTTTTTCCTGAAAAAATGTAATCTCTATTGATGTCAATTTCTTTTTTGTTTTCCCTTTTTGTCTAAGGGGTCAAATTTCTCTTCCATTTTTCTTGCCATCCAATATACAAATTCGCCCATTCTACGTAAAACAGCATCACATTACCCGCTACCAACATCGTTTTTGGTTCGGACAATAGCAAAAGAAGAACGCAGTTTTTCTTGGTGCCTCGCAGAAGGGACCACGAGGTTTAGGTGCTCTGGTTAACTGAACACGATTGTTAGCCACTGCATTAGCATATCCATCTTAACGCTGCCCAAACAGTAGTTTTATCATTAGTCTGCCTCCATCCACCGTCTTAATTATCGTTAAAATTATGTAGCTTGCAATACGAATACCCTCTAAAGGGACAATAAATTTCAGCCTGCCCGTTCTTCTGCATTGCGCTTAGCATTTCACGCTTTTCATACAACTACTGTGTATTTAACAACTCCTACCCAAAGAGAAACCACAGCGTCCAACCATCTGCCTTCCGTATTGAAAATTCTCAGTCTATATTACTTCCTGCATAAGATTAAGCAATGCCGTGCTATGGTTAGGTAAAAGAAGGGAACAATATTACTAATGAAAGAGATTTTTTTAATAAAACAGAGTTACCTTCCTTCAAATCCACGTACAGCACACGAGTAACCTTTCCTGTTATCTTATCGGTTGTCTGATACTTCAAATATGTAACAATATTCCATAAAGCTTAGCGTTTCTACAGAATCTGACAATACCTTGAATAGTGAATAAAATTATCGCATTTCATACCAGCCGATAGGTCATGATTGTGCTCACAAGAGCTCTGGTCTCCTTCCTAAGCCAGATACATAAAATCCACTTCATCCCATCCCAATCATTTAACACCTATTTTAAGGGCATTTCTCGTTTTTCGTCTACGCCTAGATTTTCAAGTTATAGATTTTGCATTTCAGTTTTTCCCACAAAAATGTTATGTGCATTTCTCATGCGTCTACAAACTTCTACTTGTCTCACAAATAAATAATGGTTAGAAGGATAAAACCTAAAAAACTAGGAGAAAATCCCAAAGCAGTTCCACCTGTAAAATCACGAATCTCTCATGAAGTCATACGGGACTTCAATCAGTCAGAATCTCCGCCGTACACACACGAAAAAAAATATGACTATCTAAAGTATCGATAAGATTTATTGCGTGAAACAAATGGGATCATCTAAATTATCGATATTATAAGAGTATTCTTCCTGTTGAGCAAAATCCAGTTCGCAAACAGCCTCAAAGTTTTCAGCCCAGTACAACTGTATCAATAACGTTACATGCAAGAAGCGGCCTCCCTCAGTGTTCAACATAAGATGAGCATTCATTATGTAAGCTGGGTTTGAAATTAATACAAGTGAAACCAAACGAATAGGACAATTTCACCGCCTCTGTTGATTTTTTTACAAGCTACACTGCAGCTGTACATCCAAAAAGGATGAACCCCTACAAGGTTAACTAAGACGGGGGACCCGACCCGAACTGGCTAATTGGCTAGCCACTGTATCCTCCTGCGGTACAACTCCCCGTCTCGTCTCGTCTCATCCCATCCATCAATTTCCGTGCTGTAGCAGCAGTTTATGACGATGCTACTTCAATTTGTAACACCCCTACAACAAGGCGGCTTGATAAAAGAAAACAACGTTTATGCTGCCATTTTTCACTAGAAGCTGACAGCAGCAATATTGTAGACATTGGCCATGTGTCCCCTCAGAAAGAGCTAGACCAAGTTAAATATCAGGATATTTGAAGCAAATGTGAAGTTCGTGTCAAAGGAATTTGTCATATTAGTTTTTTTGGAGATTCATTGTCGCAGCTTCTTCAAAGGAACATATTGAAGCTCTAAATGAAAAAAAATGTGCGCAACTCATGAACACAGCCTTTGGGATGTCCCTTTGTGTGGTTGGTTGGATGAATACCAACGTTTCGAAACAACATGATGCTTCCATCCAATACGAAGATTATAATCCGGGTATCTAAATCTGTCAGGACTTCAACGTTTCATACAATTCTTTAAACTAGTTTATAATTTCTCTTATTTCATGAATCATCGGAACAACTTGATATACTTTTTATCAGCTCTTCAAGAAACTTCCGTTCTTTTATGAACTGTATGGTTCGTTACCGTTTTCACAAAAGCCCATCACTCAACTTTACTCGGAGATAATTCCATGCAGCCCACCACTAACAGTGTAGTACTATACAATTCATTTTAACGCTATCCTTCAATCTACACTTAGGACTGTAAAATAATCTCTTATATTCATGTTTCCAACTAAAATTTGGTAACTAATGGTAACACATGTAAGTAACACTTGGTACAGTACATGTCCTGAAGTGCCATAATGGACAGAAATCTTCTGGTATGTGATATAGTATCAACTATAAATTTTTATGCAGGCCTTAAATATCGTAATCAAACAAACTGCGAAATTAAACGTCTTTATCGACTACTTTTCGTTGGGAACAAATGTGTAATAAGTCAATACAATAATGCGGGTCATAATAAAAGGCGTCGATATTTGGAAACAACGCCCGAAAACAGAACACACACACAAGCTGCTCTAACAATATGAACCCAAAAATGGTAGAAAATACTGCACCACAAATTCCCAACAGATGGGGGAAAAAGTGACGGTTTCAAATTTTGTCACAATTATTATTATTATTAATATTATTGTTTCGTGTTTGTTTATTTTTGTCTTATTTGTGCCTTTTGTACAACTGGCGTCCTGACTGTTGAATTGGCACAAGAAGGAACAAAAGATTTATTATTATTATTATTATACGATATGAATGTCTCTTGTCACAGACATCCTTTTCTTCCTGGTACTTCTCTTGAACCAGCGGTGATCCCCACCGCTCAGGCTTCAAGCTTCACACTGCAGTAATTTCCGTATTATGTGTGATGTTCCAAGTATAGCTGTCTTTTGTAGTGAATCTATCGAATGTTTTCCTGGTACTGTTTCCAAACTTTTCCTTAAGCTTCTCGTTACTCTTCCAGCGGCTCCAGTTATTACTGGTACAATCGTACATTTTAGGATCCACATTCGCTGTATCTCTATAAATAAACTCTTATATTTTAACTTCCATTCCGCTTCCTTTTGCACAACATTTCTGTCTGCAGGTATTGCCACACCTATCAGTGTGCATGTTTTCTCTTTATTGTTTTAATTATTATATCTGGCCTATTTGCTGTTCTCTGTTTGTGTGTACTGCTGGATTCCACAACACTGTAACATCTCCCTCTTCACACACTGGCTAGGGCATTATTATTATTATTATTATTATTATTATTACATTTACATTTACAAGTATGGTTGTTAGTAGCAGTAGCAGTGCTGCTGGTGGTGACAGTAGTAGTAATGGTTTGTCCTTACGTGGCGGAAGTTGAAACACTGGCACTGCTATTTCAAGGGCATCAGTAGGAGACAACTAGCGTGTTTGGAGTAGGACGCGTCTGTGTTAATGCGAATGTGTCCTTATCACAGAGCATATCGTTCTTACAAGGGAGACAGCAAACCGAGATAATGTAGTATGTATATCTATCAGGCTACATACGCATGACTACAAAAACCAAGTCATGACGGTGCAACTAGGCTACATACAGAGTAGGAAAGGCGATTACTGTTTCCAAAATCCAGCGATATGGAGCAGCAGTCATTCTGTATCTACTTCGGAGAACAGGTCAGCACCAAAATTCAGATTAAGTTAAAAATTTTGGTCCTATATTTGAGGTCTAATTTTGCTTACGTTTTAACAAATACAGTTGGAACGACTTCGAAACCCACAAGTAGCAAACCAGCATCTACTTTCAGGTGGAACGTCTTGTTGTGACGAACAACCGTCAAACGCAACTTTCTTCACCAAGTGGCTTTATACTACTACAGGTTGCGGCTCACATAAAGAGTCATCACCATGAAACATATACTACAGGAAAAATGCCTTGTAAAATGCACTTTCTATTACTTTACCAATTTCGCAATATGTATGTTCCCATTGAGACGTCAACTTACCACAGGAAACATATGATGAGCCGAAATCATCAAAATATGTGTCTAGAAGAAATGATGACAGTAAGTGCGTTGGTGACAGTAAAAACAACACCCCCCAAGGCCGCCATCACTGACCTAGATTTACAGTTCAACGACGCAGTACTAATGTTAATATTCCATAATTTTCAAATAGACACATTTAAAAATATTTTTAACATGCTGATATTCTACATAAATGTTCTTAATTGATAATTTCGACTCATCATGTATTTTCTATGATATGCAAGTTGGTATATTAACAAGAACATAAATATTGTAAAAATGATAAGGTATTGTACTAGGCAACTTTTCTTTAATATCTTCAGGCCTGATGATGGCTATGTATACAAGCCGAAACATGTAGCACAATAAAATCAATATATGAAGTCAGTTGTGGTTGACGGTTACTTTTCCTATATTTATATAAACCAGCATCTCGTAAAGGTCTGTAAGACCCTTTCAAGAGTTTTCTTGGTAGATTTCGTGTAATTGAGAGCCGTCAGTTCTGATATTAATTGTACAGGGCAGTTCAATTTCGATCCAACAATTTACGCCATCTTTCATCGTTCATCAATTCATCAAGCCAGATTGTTTGTTTTATGTGTGTGTTTTTGAAATGAGGGGGACCGTGGGTCTCTTTTTAATGGCGGAACAATGAAAACTTCCTGTTTGCTATGTAGGGTGGTATCAGTTTTGCATTTGTGTCGAAAGAAGGAGAGAAAAAAGTAGGAGAGGACGAGAGAGAGTCGGTATATGCCATTAATATGAAGCAGCTATCATCGGGAAGCACAGCCTACAGTATGGCGCTCATATTACCCCTCCACCCATGACCGGAGGTAATGCTGACCACTGACTGGAGATGGCACTGCGATAGAACACGCGGAGCGCAGAAAATTGATGATCATGACGCCTTTGAGTCCACCTACACTGAATGCGAATGAAACTGAGTTTGCCAGACAGTGTAGCGTTGCAAGCAGCCATGCCAATAATGGAAGAACTTTATCATCGTTGCAGCCCTCATTCTATGCAAAATGGAAGCACAATTAACCTGCATCTTCATCCCACCTCCGTGCTCGGGTAATGCTTAGTTTCTCTCAAAATTATTGTAATTAAGATTCAAGAGGCCAGTGAACATATGTGGTAACTAAGATTTTAAGTGCTGTTATTTTAAAACCAAACATCCAAATCTGCTGACTTGCTAGACAACAGAAATGCAAACAAAGTTCCAGCCGAGGTACCTTCAGAGAGAAAAAAAAAAACTGGAAACCCTAGGCGTACAGGTCGTTGATGAATTTTCGGCCAGTGTTACGGGAAATCGAGAGGATAGCATACATATTTTGTTTCTTTCGCCAATCCTCTATCGCCACCTTTGTCCACGTGACTTGATAATAACCCTCCTACTGGAAAACGTAAACAGCTGAAAAAAATGACAAATCGGAGGATAATATTAAAACGTATCTTAAACACAGGGTGGAAGAGGATGGAATGGATTCATATGGCTAAGAATAAGAACCGGTGGCGAGGTATTGTGAAAACAGTAACAAATGTGAGGAATATCTTGACCGTCTGAGCGACTACTGGATTATGACAAAGGAATGTGTTTCGTCGAGTTCGTTCACCGAACCGCTGCTAAATTCATTTCGTTCACTCCGTAGTCTGTCTTACGACAGGCCCATAGTTTGTATGTAGGATATTCCTCTCGTCATGGATTCTTATCTAAAACTTAATTTTTTTCACACGATCAGTCCACTGCCACCTTTCAAAAGTTTCCAGTCATATCTGATCAACTTTCCAAAGTGTCCAAATTTCAGCACCATACAAAGCTGTGCTCCAAAAGCAGCACCTCACAAAGTTAAATAATATCTTTAAATTCAGACACTTCTCTCTTCCCAGACTATTTCATAAACACGAATGAAAAAATAGGGGCACGCGGTGACGCAGTTGGTTGAGGCACTGCGCTACAAGCCGGAAGGTCGCGGATTCGATTCCCGATAGTGTCATTGGATTTTTTCATTGAAATAATCCTTCTGACTGCACTATGGCCCTGGGGTCAACTCAGTCTCTAACAGGAATGAGTACCAGGAATATTTCCTGGGGGTAAAGGCGGCCGGTGCGTAGGGCTGACGATCTTACCACCTTCATGTGCCGATTGTCTTGAAATCTGGGAGCCTCAGCCTCTTGGGACCCTTAGGGCCTGTCCAGGCCTGTAATGGAACTGTTTTTACTGAGAAAAGACTGATTAAGACGTTCACGTAAGGATTACACCAGATTTGATGTTCGTGTGACAATTATATATCCTAAGGATGATAAAACAAAAAATCACTAACCAGAATGCAATGATCACCAGAGCAGACAAAGGCAAAACCACAGTGATAATACACACACAAGACTATACCAACAAAGCCCAAACGTTCCTTTCTGAAAACAATTTCCACACCATCCCTAATGATCCCACCAACAAATACCACAAATCAATCCAGAAAGCACTGCAACAAACAATTGATTACAATGCAAACACCTTATTCTGACTTATCTTTTACAATGCTGAAATCCACATGCAGTAATATACGTCCTCGCGCTCCTGAAGATGGGCATAATGGTGCCCGAAACATGTTTGATTAATAAATCACAATTGTTGCATCAAGTTGGCCTCACAAATCATTTCAGATTACACCAGACTTTCATAACCTTGGAGACTTGTGAGTTTGTTCAAACGTTTTATAACACATATCACCACCCGTTAACAAATAAAAGAATCGGTCACTAACTGAATCATTACAAAGAAGAGGACACCAAATCTCTAAACTTTAATTCAGCTGACACACTCACACCTTCAATGTGGCGTTACTATTGTTTGCCATTTTTGCTATTCCTGTGTAACGAAGGCGCAAAACATATTGCTTTTGATCTCAACGTATAACTAGTGACAAATGACAGCCATGATGGACAATGTCCACGAAAATACGGTGCTCTAAACAGAATGGAGTCTATGACAATAGAATGAAAGCAAAGCAAAACTTTTTATAAGCTTCAGACACCAGAAGGACGTTAATTTCCATGTGGTAAAAATCCCCTGGGGGTTGAATATAATGAGCATCCTCTTCATTTCGATGCCCCATCCCCAAAATTTCCACTGTAGGTATTGTTGTCTACCCTTCGTCGCCGTCGCTTTTGTCGCTGTCGTACCGTCAGGATATAATTACTAGACTTCACCAACAATGGACCACTAGCTAGCCTTTGTGGACCCCCACTAACACTCAGAGACGGGTGAGACAGTAAGCCAAGGAATGAAGCCACTTACTTTCCCTAAACATAACAAAATTTTAATTATTTTGTCCACACAACACATAAATATATTATGGTATTTTTGGTAGGCTGCATACTGGGAGGAGGTATACATACTTTACAGGAAAACGCAGAAGCGTTAGTAGCTGCTACTAGGGAGATTGGACTGGAAGTAAGTGCTGATAAAACTAAGTATTTGGTCATGTCTCGAGATCAGAATGCAGGACAAAATCACAGTGTGAGGATTGATAATAGTACCTTCGAGAGGGTGGAAGAGTTTAAATATTTGGGAACAACTTTAACAATCCAAAATTCTATT
>Ga0131853_10007333_pt1 | contig 19934 bp, 14 predicted proteins | sample TergutLab28metaG_FD_92764 | JGI IMG/M metagenome (GOLD analysis project Ga0131853, IMG submission 92764) | Labiotermes labralis P1 segment gut microbial communities from Petit-Saut dam, French Guiana - Lab288 P1 (version 2) (version 2) | ecosystem: Host-associated > Arthropoda: Insects >... | reverse complement strand
TTTTGAAATGTTAAAGTTGTTCCCAAATATTTAAACTCTTCCACCCTCTCAAAGGTACTATTATCAATCCTCACCCTGTGATTTTGTCCTGCATTCTGATCTCGAGACATGACCATGTACTTAGTTTTATCAGCATGTGTACATATGTAACATTAACTGGAATTTGAGGACCAGCATAAATTGATTACAGAAACATGTTCTCTCCAATGTACACACTGAACTTTTATTCAGTTTGTCAGCCATGTCAAAATCAAATTGTTCTTATGATTTCTGAGTTGCAGGGCATTTCTCTTTATTTCTTTCTTTTTTTTTTTTACATATATGTTATCATCAAAGTTTAAATTATATCATAGATTGATCAATCATTCAAAGCTAATTGTGTAATTGTTTTACAGTATTTTGTGTATGTTGTTACTTTCATGATATATTCTCTACCCTTTTGCTTATGTCAAATCACAGTACTGAAATTCCTGGCACACAGTTCCAAGCAGTGCTCTTTTGTTATAAAATGTAATAGTACAGCATATCATTATCGTTTTATACAAAACAAGCACTTGTTCTAAGCGAGCTGTCAATCAAGCCAGTAACCACAATAAGGATACATAATATAGGGACATTTTTGTGGAACATTAATACAAGTCAGAACGGTTACTATTGCTGGCAGTCTGGGTAGCTTGCCAGCTCGTATAACAGTCTGCATAATCTTGCTGTACATTCATAGTTCCTATTTTCAGATTGCATGATTGATCAATCAGTGTTACATTTTACTATGTGTTTCTGTTGTAATCACATTTTGAGACATATGAATTAGCATTTATTTCTGTGTGCTGCTATTAAACTTGAGAAAATGCATCTTGAGACCCCAAAATCCCATTGTGTAATTTGTACACCCAACAAAGATAAGTCACAATTTATTTTACATGTTGCATTTTACATGTTTAGACTTACAGAATAATCCAAATTTTACTCTCACTTTTTTCTGAAATGTCCTGATTCTTGTCAGGAACCTATACCACATTCACAGTTTTTGTTGCTTATTCTTCTTGACCCTTTGCATGTGCAGATTCTTTAACGAGACACAGATCAGTGCTCACCAGCAATGATGAAGCTGTCAACAATGACCAGTCAGTTCCTGAAATTATTTATTATAACACCTGAAAAGGGCACTGTCCAAATTTGGTAAGTGTTGTTGACATTGCCCTTAAGTATGATCTGTGCATGAAGTTCTCAGGTTTTAAATAGTTTTTATATGTTATGGTGCATGTATGCATGTAAGTTACATTCGTTTAGTTTGTTTAAATTTTGCTGCAAATTGAAATTTGACTTCCAGTGTTCATTATCATTATCATTATATAAATATTTCACAATGAACTCTTAATCCTTCCAGATTTATTCATGGCTCTAGCATGGTTATAAAACCAATTGTTTATACGTCAACAAGTGCTGTGTACTACGAAATGTCACACATAAATTCAGTATTTCACAAATGAGAAAAGGCTAGTAATACTTAGCAAGAAAGCCAGTAGAAAAGCAGAATCAAGTTAATCTCTTGAGCCCTTCTTTAAAATGTGAACTGTGCAAGGAATCAAGTCTCATGCAGTAGATCTCTTGTACCTTTCATTTTAACTATGAGTTAGACTCATACGTAAGAGATATTACTTACTTACTTACTTAACTACTTACTTATGTACTTACTTACTTACTCACTCACTCACTCACTCACTCCATGGAGATTCCTTCCTGAGAAGCTAACTGGTTTTCAGTTAGTCAAGAAATTCCCCATATTTTATGGAACCCAAAGGTTCATTACCACATTCGCAAGTGCCCGCCACCTGTCCCTATCCCATGCCAGCTTGATCCAGTCCATACCCCCACATCCCACTTTCAGAAGATCCATCTTAATATTTTCCTCCCATCTATGCCTGGGTCTTCCAAGTGGTCTCTTTTCCTCAGGTTTACCCACCAAACCCTGTATATGCCTCTCTTCTCCCCCATACACGCTACATGCCTGCCCATCTAATTCTTCCTGATATTATCACACACACAATATTGGGTGGGAAGTACAGATCATTAAGCTCCTCATTATGTAGTTTTCCCCACTCCCTGTTACCTCGTCCCTCTTAGGCTCAAATATCTCCTCACCACCCTATTCTCAAATGCCTCAGCCTACATTTCTCCCTCAATGTGAGCGACCGATTTTCACACCCACACAAAACAACAGGCAAAATTATAGTTCTGTATATCTTAATCTTTAAATTTTTGGATAACAAACGGGAAGACAAAAGATTCTGCACCTAATGATAGCCAGTATTCCCTGATTTCAATCTGCTCTTAATTTCTTCCTGAATGGAATTTTGATTTGTTAAGGGTGTTCCCAAATATTTGAACTCTTCCACCCCTTCAAAGGAACTATTATCGGTCGTTATACTATTACTTTGTGCTGCATTCTGATCTCAAGAATTGACCTTGTACTTGGTTTTATCAGCGTTTACATCTAGTCCATTCTCCTTACTAGCCACTAACAAAGCTTCTGTGTTTTCCTTTATAGTATGTATGCTTCCTCCCAATATATTACCATCATAACCATAAACCTAAAGCTGATGTGTATCATTTAATTTAAAGCCATCCTGGTTTACCTGAACCCTCCTAACGGCATAATCTAAAGCAAAGTTGAAAAGCAATGGTGATACAACTCCCCTTGTTTCAAACCATTCCAAACAGGAAACATGTAAGAAAAATTCTTGCCTGCCTGGACTCTGCTATACATTTCAGTCAGACACATTTTTATTAGCCTTACCAGTTTCATAGGGATACCAAACTCTAACAAAATATTATACAACACCTCCCTTCTAACTGAAACATAAGCTTTCTTGAAGTCTGTAAAGAGCTGAAGCAATGCTTCATTTTATTCCCATTTTTTCTCAAGTATTTGTTGAATGCAGAATATATGATCAGTGGTTGACATTTTGCTTCGAAATCCACATTGATGATCCCCAATAATTCCCTTTGCATATGGAATTAACCTTGAGAGCAGGATGTTGGATAAAATTTTGTACATAGTTGGCCAGAGTGATGTGCCCCTTTAATTACTACAATCTTTTTTATTGCCCTTCTTATAGATAGGTACAATGATCGACTTCTTCCATCCCTCAGGCAATTTCTCCTTATTCCAAATAGAAATAATAAGTTTTTGGATCTCATAGCAAATTGCTCTACCCCTGCCAAAAATCAATTCTGCTGGGATTTGATCAATACCTGGTGATTTGTGACTTTTTAGCTTCTCAATAGCCAACTCAAACTCAAAGGCACTTGGCTCGGGCACTAGTGGTTCTGCTATTTGTATTTCTGTCTGCCTAACATCACTAACCTCATGCACATTCAATAGCCAAGAGAAGAAGTTTCCTCCATCTAGCCAAAATACTGTGGGAATCTGCAACCAAATCACCCTTCTCATTCTTTGCTCTATTAGTTCTAGGCTGGTAACCCTTCTTAAAATCATTGATGCTCCTATACAAGTCCCTAATATTTTTTATCTTACAGTTTGTTTCAAGTTCCTCAGTTTTAACTTTTAAGTATTCCTTCTTTTTGTTCCTGAAATGTCTGCTAACTTCATGTCTTACATCGTTTAGATTATCTACATTGCTTTGGCTTGAATCCCATACACTCTAGCCTCCTTCCTTGGATCTATAAAGCCTAAACATTCTTCATCAAACCATGGTTCATGCTGCTTCAATTCATACATACCTAGACTCTATTTGGCTGAGGTTCTAAAACTCTCTTTAATGTTCTCCCAAGCCTTATTTACAGCCTCACCATCAAAATAATTCTCCAAACCTGCAAACCCGTTTTTAATCACAATCTGATACTGTTTCCTAACCTCCAACTCATTTACCTCCCTGAGATTCAATCTCACCCCATCAAACTTCTGTGCTGCTTGTTTACTTGCTGCCAATCTTTCCCTGACTTTTGCAATCACCAGATAGTGATCAGTATCACAGTTAGCTCCCCTGAAACATAATACATCTAGTATCCTCAAATGTTATCCCCTATCTTTCAATATGTGATCTATCTGGTTGTGGATCTTCCCATCACAAGAGGTTCAGGTGTACTTATGAATGTTTCAGTGTGGGAACATTGTGCTCTTGACAAATAGATTTTTTTATATAGCTAAGTTTACTATTCAAACACCATTATCATTACTATCCTGAGGTAGACATTCATTCCCAATTTTCTGTTTGAAAATATTCTCTTTCCCCCTTTTGCTTTAAAGTATCCTAATAGAATTTCCATATGGTACTTAGGAAAATGATAAAAAAAAAAAACCTGCTCGAATTCCTCATAAAACCTGACTATTGAATCATCACTTTTCTCCTCTCTTGGTGCATGCACATTCAGAACAATGATATTACACCAGCAAACTCTCAGAACCATATATAACATCCTATCACTAACAACCTCTAATCTCTTAACTGCTGATACTGTTCCCAATTGATAATTTTTTATTCTCTTCCATAGAAAAAAATTATAATCCCCTGCTCTTAATTCTCCCCTTTGTCCCACCCAATTAACCTCCTGCAGACCCACTAAATCTAATTTGTATCTTGCTAATTCCCTGGCTCCTGCTGTAAATGAACCTGCCCTATACAGGCTCCTAACATTCCACGTACCAAATCTCAAGTCCCTTTTTCATTGCTTAGGTCATACCAAAGTATCAATCCAGGTCCAAGGCGTTGTAACCATCTGTTTGGTTTGCCCAACTTCAGTTACAACTATTTGTAGCTTGTTGTAAGCATGGATCCCTCTCAAGGAATATACAGGGGAATTAGAGGCTGCTTTGATCTTTCAGTACTCTTTATTCACTGATGTTCCAGCATCACAATTTTTGGTTCCAGCATCAACAACTTTTGTTTGCTCGTTGTTCATCTAGCATTCACAACAGCATATGTCTCTGCACAACTGACCACCTCCTAAGCCTTAGTGATACAGATACCAACAGTGAACATTTGCCCATACCTGACATCGCAAACAGAGAATCAATTCATATGTGGTAGGGGGAACTCAACAGTCTCTTTCATATAGCCTGGCAAGTGAACATGTGCACACCAAACAAACTTTACCTCTTACCTTTCAATATATCAACTAGCCAATGTTCACGACCCGTTTATCTCACCTTCTTGGTTGCCTAGTCTGAGATTTGAACTATGGACCCTGGCCGGTTACATTCTCCCCCAAAATGATGTGATGGTATGCTACGGCTCACAAACATGACAGATCATCTTTTTCATACAACACTTGTACATCAGTTACATATTAATTAGTACAGTAATACAATAATGAATACAGAGAACCAAACAGTAACATAACTGAACAAACATTCCAACACTTAATACAACATAACCAATTACAAGGCTTAATTTTTTTTCATTACAAAACTTGCAAATCAATTACTCTTTGTGCCTATTTGTGTTCAATGTACCACCCAAAAAAAAAGAACCACTGCTTGCACTCCAACACTGATCTCATGAACACTTATGCACACTCATTATGAGCATGCTGTATGCTGTGCTGTGAACTAACACTACCGTGGTTCACAAATCAAAATGAGTTTCTTTGGAACATCTCAAATACAAAGTTCTGCTCACAATGCTAAGGTATCTCAATAGTAACACAATTACTGACATTAGCAGTGTGAATGGCAACATGCATAGTTACTATGGTGAAAGTACAGTTCACAAATAAATTTGTATTCTCTTCCTAACACATCAAGACTTACTACAACTTCCTCTACAATACTGTATATGCTATCTAGTTTCAGAGTATGATGATTTAACCAGCACTATACTTTGGTGCAAGTGCAGTTCAATTCAGTTTCAAGAAATCACTTTCAATTTCAACATTTTTCATTTAAAGACTTGATTCTGTTTCAATATCATAAATATGCAGTTCAAGTCCAATGAAGTTCATGGGAACTTATACATTTCAACTGTCACATATGTAGTTAAATTACAGGAGCAAAACAACTTCATATCTTAAACAAACACAACCATTAATAATACGCCACAACTTAAAAACAAGACTGCGGTGTACAGGCTCCTCTGAATTACTACGTCACAAACATGATGCAATGAGAACTGCAGCCTAATGAACCATTACCACATCTGATTCATATACACACAACCATACTGATGCGTTTAAAATCATTCAAGACTTGGAATTCATTACCCCCCCATAGATGGTAAATAAGGTTCCATTGCCTTTATTACTTTGCCTTGCTTATCTGCATCCTCGTATGTACTAGGGTTTATCACTCGCGTACCCTTCCAAGGTCTATGATATGGCCTGGCGAATTTCTTTTTTATGGCGTCTGCAGCGTCTGATACTGTTCGCACTTGGCGAGAATTTGCGGTTTCCACCTCGACCTACTGTTCTTTCCCCTTTTGTTTCGTTTCGCTACTTTCTCCTTCATCCTGACACATGCCTTTAGAACTTTTTCTTGCAGGCTCTCCGCCGGTGGTTTCTGTTCAGACCCTTTCTTAAGGAATTTTTCAAACAGGTCAGGCTTTGGACTCTCGAATATCAGCTCAACTGGGCTGTAGCCAGTTCAATCGGACAACGTTCCGTTGAGCCACCCTTCAATGTGTGATAACAGATCTGGCCATCTTTTATGTGCCTCGTTGCAGTATACACGGCAGAATGTGCCTATTTTTCTCATACATCTTTCGCTTGGGTTGGCTAGTGGGTGACGTATGGGCGAGAACATGACACCCATATTCAATTCCGCTAATTTGTCTTTCCATTTCTTACTAGAAAACTGAGTACCATTGTCGCTCAAAATGCATTTAGGACGCGTCACATTTACCACATAATCATTTACGACTTTGTTGAGGCAAGCCTTCGTCGTTGCAGGTTTCAGTGGGTACAACTTAACAAATTTTGAAAACACGTCGAAGCACACAAAAATATATCGAAACCCGAAGCGTCCAACAGGCAACGGCCCATAAAGATCAACTGCACAAAGGTCACCTGGCTTTGTAAGCAAATGGCTTAGGTTATGTACTGCACAACTCCTATTTTCCTATTTGGATATTTAGCCTCTTGTCAAGTATCACATCGAGAAATAAACTTCCTGACTTTCCGCCCCAGGCCTTTTACGTGAAAAGTGTTGGCAGTCTGAGCTATACATTTTTCAGTGCCAAGATGCCCAAGCGATGTGTGCACGTATCTCATCACAGAGACTTCAAGATCAGTGGGAAGGACAGGTCTCCATTAAGGGTATTTGTGACTATCCTTGCTATATGGTACGTCGTTTTGCACCATGAAATTTTTGCTAACATCCCTTTGTTTCTGCTCCACAATTTGAATTATTTCTTGGATTCTCTTGTCCCGAGCTTGGAACGTTGCTAAGTCCTTTAGACTTTTTCCAACGGAGCTGTTAATACCCAGGTTTATAGTGGCTACCAGCAATCCCTTTGGCTTAAAGAGTTCCATAGCGTCACACTCAGACAAGCCCGCCGGATTCCGACTTATCATGTCTGCCAAGAAATTATCAGCGCCCCTGATATGCTGCATATGGAGATTATATTCCTGTATCTGCATAATCCATCTATCAAGGCAATTTGAAGTACGCGCACATTTGCTTAAGAAAGACAAGGCTTTATTATCAGTGCGCAAGTAAACCACGTACCAAAAATGTAGTTTCTAATCTTGTCTTACGCGAAGACAATCGCCAGTAACTCCCGCTCAGCAACCGAATATCGGCTTTCCGTCTGTGTCAGCACTCTTGAAGCTGTAGATACTATGTGTGTCTCACAATCACTGTTTGCATTAATACACCCTAGATAGCTCTGCTACTTGCGTCAGTGTTTATGATATAAGGCACTATCTCCTCTGGCTGTACAAGGTGTATGCTGTTAGCAAATTTATCTCTAAGCTTTACAAATGCTTTCTGTGACTGAAGACCAGTATCATTTGCTTCCCTTCTTAAGTAACGGGAGCAGAGGTACTACACAGTCTGCGTAGTTCACTATAAATCTGTGATGATAATTAGCGGTGCCTAAAAACGGCGAAGCTGTCGCTGATTTCTTGGGACTGGGTAATTTAAAATAGCTTCTATTCTCCGAGGATCAGGTGATACTACTCCTTGACTGATTACATTCCCTAAAAAAGAAATTTCTATCGTTCAGAAATTACATTTCCCCGTGTTCACAGTGAAACCTGCCCGAATGAGTCTACTCAGCACAGTGTCCAATTGTTTAAGATGCAGCTCGAAGGTTGGGGAATGAACAATGATGTCATCAACATACGCTAGCGCGTAGTCATACGTATCGGACCCGAGTGTCAACTGCAGTGCTCTCACAAAAGCTGGGAGAGAGTTTTTAAATCCATCTGGGCATCTGGTAAATTGATATAACTGCGAGTCAAACAAAAAAAAGTTATGTATTTCCTGGATTCCGTATTTAAGCCTATCTGTAGGAATGCTGACGAAAGATCAATACTAGTAATAAACTTGGAACCATGGAACTGTTGCAAAAGGTCTTGTATGGGTAGGACCCTTGCTCTATCAGGTAAAGTGTACCTGTTCACTTTCCTTGCGTCTACACAGAAGCGAGGCGCCTTTCCGTCTCTTAGTACAATTGTTAACGGGTTCACGTGACTTGAAGTAGAAATTTCCAAAACATTGTCTGCCATCATTTGCCTTATTTGTTCTCGGACAGCCGGCCTGACTGAAAATGGTATCGGTCGTGTATGGCCAACAGTGGGCTCTGAACATTGCACTTCGAACTCGTATTCTAACAAATTACACAGGCCTGGCTTGGACGTAAAGTGGGCCCCGTATTTCGATAACATATGAAATAAGCTTTCCTTCTGTTCATAAATAAGATTATCTGACTCATCCACTTTCTTGCGAAGGTCGCTAGCGCTAAGTGCCCTAATGTCAATAGCTTCAGTTTGGAGTTTTAATTCAGTATCCTGCGTCGGCAGATGACCTCTAACCTCACATAAATTCATCCCTGTATCTTGCTGTCCCGAACCTACTTCATTATTACATAACATGTTCACAATAAAGTCAAACTGGGTATCACCCCTCGTACAACTGTTCTCTGGAACTGCCTCGTCCCTGCGACTTACAACATCGGATACAAAGTTTTCGCGTTTTTCAATGCAGTAGCCTAACTCATCCACTTTAATCTCATCACAGATACTAAATAGCTCCTTGTGACTTTCCTGCTGCATAGGCATTAATGTGAGTGTGGTCTGAGCGTCCACTGTATTATTCTTTCCGTCCGACTGTCTTTGTGATTTCGAAAAGTGCAATTGAATTTTCGATTTTTATATAAAACCAACTCCCACTTTGTTCTTCGGCAACGAATCATAGAAGAACTTATGTTCACAATCAGAACCATCCCTTCACGTTTTGAAATGTCCTTCAGTTAAGCTAATCACGACGTTATTCTCTTTCAGGAAATGTATTCCCAAGATGGCATCAGGCACTAGATCTGGAGCTATCATAAACAATTACTCATAACTGTCTCCATCTATTTCAAACTCAATTAAGGCCTGTCTCTTTATTCTCTTTATTCTGCTTCCAAAAACAGTTTTCAAAGCTCAGTTAACTACTGGTAATTGCGGTGCTCTTAAGCCTAACAGATTCTCAAAAATTCTTTCTGGCATCAGAGATATTTCTGCCCCTGTGACCAAGACTGCTGTTAACCTTTCTTCGCCTATCTCCAGTTGAACATGAGGACTACCATACAAGTTGTTTTCATTTATATAGTAAATACGGACAACTTCTTGTTCCCTTTTATCTATAATTGAGGTATGTTCAGAGTAACTTTTCTTTTCAGACAGTTCTGATGATGCATCTGTCCCCTTTGGTGGAACTACCTCTGTGGCGCCTTCCCCACTCAAGCCCAATGTAAGCGCCTCTACATTGACTGGCGGAAGTTTTCCCGATCGGATATTCCTGACTGTGCATTCCTATCACGCGAATTGTTAGTCGTTCTTTCCGGACTGCACGAGTCAGCGTCTGGTTTCAGCTGACTACGCAGCCGCCTTTGGAGCGAAGCAGTCTGCGATTCTCGGCCTGAAGAATGCTGGTTGTATTGTCTGTTTCGATCATAGCCCGAGTTTTCTCTGTAGCTCGTATACCTGATATTCTCGGTCTTTAGTGGCCGCTTTGGTTTTGACTGGCGGACGAGCTATGCTCTGGCCTTGAGATCGGTGGTTCGAGGCTCGAACTGATTCTTGTCTCACCGTCCTCCATTACCTGCAATTTGTTTAAGAAGCTTAAGGCTTCCTGTATTGTTTTTACGTTTGCGGACAAAAGTGCGCGCTGAATGTAATTTGGGTAGTGGCCACCGATAGCGTCAATGATCTCTAAATCAGACATTTTTGGTGTCAAATTTGCAGCCATCATTGCGTATCGCAAAAAGATGCGCTCTTATTGAATCTATCTTGGTATATCGAACAGCGCACCTGTGACTGGATTTGTGGGCTCCATAACAGTTCTGTGATGGCCTGCTTGAAGTGATCATAGCTTCTAAGTTCTTTATAAATTGTGACAACCCACTGCTGTGTGTAATCATCAGTAATAGATTTCATCGCAATTGGCAATCTCATTTCCGCAGGTACATCTTTCAGTTGAAAATAACTATATAATTCTCCCAAAAAGTTTACAATGTGCTGCTTCTTACAATCACTGAATTTAGGTAAAGTTAAATAACTCAACTGAACTGCGGAATTATGCATCTCCTACTACCACTTCATTTTTGCAGGCAAATTGACTCGCGCCTAAGTTAGTCTCAGGCCGAACACGTCCATTCACACTATGCTTATTATTGTTTTCACATTTGTAATCAATTTGTGATTTAGAAACAGCTGATGAAAAAGAAGTTGTAATCGATCTTGCTTGGCTGTCTTTTGTATCATGCACTCGATTCAGCTCACTGCCAACTGATGGCTGACAGTAAGTGCCGTATACTGCGGTAACTTTCCCACTCAACTGATCGAAATGAGATTCGAACTGCCCCAGTCTCCTGTCTACTAGTTCATTTATTTTCACCTCCAACTTCTCTCCCAGTACACAAAAACTATCTACAATCAATTCCTTTCGGAAATGTACAATTTCTGACTGCATATTATTAATTTTACTGGCCACCTCTTACTTATTGTTATGTAATTTTTTAAATATTTCTGTATGGTGTTGTTTGGTTTCCGAAATTAGCAGTTCCAAACTCTCACACACACCATTAATGAATCTAGTAAATTTATTATTTATAATTTGGATCCTCTGTTGTGTACTCCTCGCCCAATATTGTGCGGGTGATAAAATCGAGAAGAATGAGATGGACTGGACATGTGGCGCGTATGGGGGAGTAGAAGGGGGTGTATAGGGTCTTGCTGGGGAAACCGGAGGGAAGGAGACCACTGGGGAGACCTAGGCGTAGATGGGTCGATAATATTAGGATGGATCTCCAGGAGGTGGGATGTGAGTATATGGGCTGGATTGGGCTGGCCCAGGATAGGGACAGGTGGCGGAGGCTTGTGAGTGCGGTAATGAACCTTCGGGTTACGTGAAATGCGGGGAATTTCTTAACTAGATGCAAACCAGTTAGCTCCTCAAGAAGGACTCTGCACCATGGAGTAAGTGAGTAAATAAGTAAGTTGTGTCTCGTCTTTAAGAGAAAATATGTCCTGTGACCGTTTGCTAGTTTCTGACTCTAACTTTTCCAACCTGTCTAGAATTTCCAGAACCCTACTGAACAAGTCCTTTTCCCGGTTTTGTTCCAAATCTTCCTGCTGTTCTACCCCACTTACAATTCTTAAGTCTAAATTATTTGCTTCTCCCCCCGCTGATCACTGAATTTTCACTCCCAACATTAATCGCAGTTAATAATTCAGGCTCTTCTAACGCCCTTCGGCTCTTAAGTGACCGGGTTGTCATTTTGACACTGGCCTGTTTCTATGATGTGTCGTGTCCCTGTTGAGGCCTGTTCGTTGTTTTGTCGGCTTCTTCTCCGCGGTGCGGTCGGAACACTGCTACTTGCTTGTGAGTCTCCGCTAACGGTTTCCTTGGCGCGGCGTCCTCCGTCGGCGCTGTCACCATGAGTCGACTGGTGTTTGTTTCTGTCTCGGAAAGACGAACCGCTTCGATGACCCAAGGGCGCCAAATTTTCTCTGCTGTAACCGTCTGTTTGCCTTGCCCAACGTCGGCTACAACTATTTGTAGCTCGTCGTAAGCACTGATCCCTCTCAAGGGATATACAGGGGGAATTAGAGGTCGCTTTGCTCTTTCAGTACTCTTTATTCACTGAGGTTCCAGCACCACAACTTTTGGTTCCAGCATAAACAACGCTCGTTGTTCATCTAGCATTCACAACAGCGAACAGCGTATATCTCCGTACGTCTCCGCACAACTGACCACCTGCTAAGCCTTAGTGATACAGATACCGACAGTGAACACTTGCCCATATCCGATATCGCAAACAGAGAATCAATTCATATGTGGTTGGGGAACTCAACAGTCTCATTCATATAGCCTTGCAAGTGCACGTGGGCACACCAAACAAACTTTACCTCTTCTCTTTCAATATATCAACTAGCCAACGCTCACGACCAGTTTATCTCACCTTCTTAGTTACCTAGTCCGAGATTTGAACTACGGACCCTGGCCGGTTACAGCATGTGTTCATGATTCACAACAAAATCAGTTTTTTATGGTGAGGAGTTTTCAACACATCGCCCAAACCCCAAGCTGGAGGACCACCGCTATTCCGTTGTCCACGACTGCTTATTCAATATATTTGCGGTTATCATCCATTCTGGAGATGGTTCCTCCACCCGCAACCTGAGGATGCGCCATGCCTTGGTAACAGGAATACACTAATCATGGAGGTAACAAATATTAGGTGAATTAAATATTTCTGGTATACATGCAGAAGTCTTTGTTTATTTTTGTTTACAGGAATCATATTTCACAGCTGTCTGGCCTTAGACTTAGACAGTCCTGCTCAATGACTATGGATCAATCCTGTCCATTTGCCTCTATCTTTCCAGAGTTGCTTGTCCTTACTTTCTTTCCACGTTCTTTCTATTTTTTTGGGTGCTATTCTTCCTAACCCCTTGTTCTTATCTTGTTCTCAGTCTTCCTGTTGGAGATTTTTCATTCATTTTCATATTGAAGTTTTCTGTGGGATGTAACCTTTATTCATACTTAAATCATGTCCAAACAGTCATTCCATTACTTGTGCATGCATCTTCAAAAGGCTTTTCTTCTTTAAAGTCCCTCCAACTTTTCTTGTTTCTCATTCCATCCTCCCTGTATTCTTCAAAATCCGATCTCTCTCTTGATCCATGTCCAGGTGTCCTTTCCATATATTAATGTGGGCATGTAGTGGCTTTTAAATAAGCGAACACAAATGTCTTCCTCTTTAGACATTATCCATTTCCAAGTACACTTAATCAGGAAAAATGTACAACTGCATCAGTAGGCAAGCTTATGGCAAGTACTTATCAGCGACTGGATAAAATCTCTTGCATCAGTTACCCACATGAATTGTAACCACAAATCCCACATTCTTGCAAAGAAAAATTCAATGAACGCCATGTGACATAGCACCCAGAAATCTGAACTTATGTAAGTTTTCTTCTGGCAACGCGTTTCTTGCAGTATATGTATAGAAACCTATAAATAGTGCTAATACACTTGATTGTATGATTGCACCATTGAAGTATCCTAGTTAGTTATCTTCTACAGTATCTTACAGATTTTCTATTGAATATCTCACAGTGTTGCCTGTACAGTAGTTTGGTTTTCATTCAATTGCCCGAAGACTTGTGCAGAAATGGGGGATGGCGGTGCCACAGAAATCGGAAGTTAAATGCCGTGACAGCACAAAGTTTAATAGTTAACCTTCCAACCGACTAAGCTACCGGGACCGTCCTTCCGTGACTGGTGTATTTATAAGTCCGTAACGGATGGCAGTACGGTACAGATGTCGCTGAGTTGTCAACCCCTAAAATTATGGTACGTGTGCGTTGATTGGAATAATGTTCCATGTAGATGGCAGCATTTGTACTCCGCAACTTGCTGCCATCTGTATGACGTTGTAAAAATTATGTTTATTCGTGCTACGTCCCTGACATTGCTACTGCTAAAGAACACAATGTTTGCGATGTTTAACAGACTCTCAAGTTCCAATTTATTCCACGTTCTAAATACATTTTCTAGCGCATTTCGTGAAGAACTCGCACAAATACATCATGAATTAAAGTTACAGATGTGACAAATGAGGTTCTCACAGCGGTGATCATCAGGACTACTGTCTTATGATATGTGACACCTTGTTGATTGGTAGAAGGTGCATATGTGCCGAACTACACGGCATCACATTCCGGAAGACATAAATCTTTAACCTGTAGTCATTAAAACAGAATGACCTGAAGGCCTCCAGCATTTGAACGAAGCTTAGTGGTAATATAAATAAATATCGTTACTATACTAGGGGCCAGAGGCACACAAATACCTGGCGCCTCCTCGCGGGTGGGGCTAAATTTTGTACGGTGGTGACTAATATATGTGGGCCCTCTGAACTGAACCTACTTCGTGCCATGTTTCTGGCACCTAGAACTTCGAATGTCTCCTATATTTTGGGAAATTTTGTGCACCCCTTGCATTAGATCCACGTTATACCGTGGTTGTCAGGGGCAGTCTCAGTCCCTGCGTTGTAAGTGATACATATATATATATATAACCGTGTTCTGGGACACGACTGTACCGGCGGTGTAACGAAGGTCTGTTGTATTTCAACAGAAGTGTCACATGTAATATGTCCCATAATCTCTTTTTAATCCGAAACAATCCGGTCTTTATTCAACGAGAGAAATTATTGCATTTCATAGGATCAGCTAACAATTTGCCCAGCATTTATCACTGAAATACAAATAAAAGCTAAAGCAGTCCCTTTACCGTCTGGAGTGGCCCAGAGGGTTCCAGGAAGTTAAGGTTCCCAGATTACATGACAACGGGACAGGGTGGTGGTAAGGTTGTCAGCCCTACGCACCGGCCGCCTTTACCCCCAGGAAATGCCACTCATTTCTGTTAGAGACTTAGTCGACCCCAGGGCCATAGTGCGATCGGAAGGATTATGTCAATGAAAAATTCCAATGACACCATCTGGAATCGAACCGGCGACCTTCCGATTTGTAGTAAAGCACCTAAACCACTGTGCTATCGCGGTCCCCTCACTGAAATACAAAAAAGGCAGAATAACGAAAGCCTGAAGGCTTGATACTTTGTGCATTATATACATAATACCAATTCCAAAAGTGGATAAAACTTTCAAAGGATGCTAAATCTATCTATACATACTACATAGTAGCCTTTAAGAAAAGAGAGTTTGACATTTTACGAGCTAAAGTTATTGGTGGGCTATATACAATTGTATATAACCGAACTTTACATCATATTGTTGTGTAAGACGGACAATAAATAACATTGTTATTTTAGCACAACGGGATGGAACACCCACAATTTAAAGTTATTGGGCTATATTACTGCTCAACGTAAAATCAAAACACGTCAGACACAACTGTACTTAATGAATGGCATTCTACACTGCTACATGTTTCGACTCCAAAGGACTCGTCATCATTGTAATGTAATACCCCAAGAACCGATGTGGTTTAAATATTGTGTATGGATTAAAGGAGTCGAAACATGTAGCAATCTAGAATTCCCTTAATTAAATAGAATTCTGTCTCTCTGACGTGTTGTGTGTTATTCTGACGCGAACGCTGTAAAGCAGCGGGATGACTCAAAATAAGTTTATAGTTCAAAGGCGAAATAAGTCAATTTGAACCACAGAAACGTGAATAAAGTAAGACATTAGCTATCCCTTCTGTCGACAGGAACTCACAGTTAATACCTTCTCACACAGTTTCTTTATAAGGCAAGTAAGGCGAAATGGCGATAAAGATTCAAATATGCTGCATTCGGAACTGGAGACAAGGGCGCGCGACATTGCAGCCTCGGGTCTCCGGCCGATGGGTGTCACATGACAAGAAGCCTGGATTGGTACAAGAACTGGGTGGGTCCCAGTGCGGGCCAGGATAATGTGGCAAACAGAAACATCCCTGTCCCCACGCACGCACCCAAACGGGGAGGGGGGGGGGCTGCCGGGCTGTAGCCCCCCCCCCCCTTATCGGAATATTAAAAAACACAGGTTTTGTAGACACAACGATTTCAAACTTTTACGTGATTTACTATTCAGCCGAAATCAGCCACAGAAATCGGCTGATGACTAGAACATTAAGAAAGGTAAAACAGTCCCGTTACAGGCCTGGAGTGGCCCAGAGGGTTCCAGGAAGTTAAGGTTCCCAGATTTCGTGACAACGGCACAGGATGGTGGTAAAGTCGTTACTGTCAGAGGCTAGGTCGACCCCAGGGCCATAGTGCGATCGGAAGGATTTTATGTCAATGAAAAATTCCAATGACACCAGCTGGGATCGAACCAGCGACCTTCCAATTTGTAGCACAGCACCTTAACCACTATGCTACCGCGGTCACCGAATAGAACATTGGAATTCTGAAACATAAAACAAAGAATGCTGGATGTCTTAGATGAAATTAAACATCGAAGATTCGACGCTGTGATTTAAACCAGCTCAGTGAGCCACGAAACATGTAGTTATATCAGTGCAGTTGCAAACAGCGTCATATTACAGTTACAATTAAAACATGACTTTTATAACACCATTTTTTAAATCAAACATGAATTATATACAGCGTCAGGTTCAGCCCCGTCCCCTCCCCAAATGAAAAATTCTGGGTACACACCTGGACAGACGTGTCCATACTGTGTGATGTCAATTAAAGGTAATAGTACGAATCGACTCAAGTAATAGTGCTAGTGACAATCAGCCTGCTTAGCCTAATCATTAGGCTACGAGCAGCACTGAACGGAGTTCGAATCCCACCTTGTACAAGTGATGTATCTCTTCGACAAAACGTCCAGAACGAATGTGGGGTCCACCCATTCTCCCACCCAGTGGATACCGCCATTCATTCCTGGGTGTACAGCGGCCGGGCGTGAAGTTGACCACCCACCTTCATCCAGAGCCATGGTTAAGAATGAGTGGAGCTACACCTTTTCTCCCCTTTCATGCCTTATTGACGTGAAGAGCGATTTTACCTTTACTAGTGAGAGCAACGGTAACAGTGTTAACACCAACACTAATAACAGTAATAGTTATAAAAATATATACTGTAACATACCGTATTGCGTTTTTACATAAAACTTTCTCCTGTGGGCAAACTAGCACAGTGAGGTAGGCACGTTCAACGCTCGTCTACACATGCAACCAAATCGCGACGCAGGACGTCCACAGAAACTGTGGCTTACAGGCGAACACATCCATACAATTACAAAGTAAACAGCGAAGCAAAAAATGTACCAGCTCACGGACTTCGTAACTTTTTAAAGTTGCGTAATTCATTTGACAAATATTGGTTGCTGTTTTAAATGATTCATGTCCGTCCATTGAGCAATTAGATATGATATCAAAACCAACCAATGTACATAAGTGTATGAAAGCATGTTATAGTCTACACACCGTATAGCTTCTACATGTTTCAGCGAACATACGGCCGTCTTCAGGAAGGTGCATTACAAAGGGCAGTTACATCAAAACAGAACAAAAGTTTCTGGATCAACGCTGAAATGTAAAATATTAAATTTGAACAAAAAAATATGTGGTGTAAAATGGGACCTGCATAGCAACTCGCTACGAAGCTACACGGTCCGGGGATCGAATCCCGGTGGGGAGGAAGTTTTCCGCACCCGTCCAAACCAGCCCTGAGGCCCACCCAGCCTTCTATACAATGGGTACCGGGTCTTTCCCGGAGGTAAAACTGCCGGGACGTGGCGTTGAACACCCACTCCGTCTAGCTCCGAGGTTAAAGAAAGAGTAGAGCTATACCTCAACTCCACCTCTGAGCCTTTGTTACAGGTTACAGGTTAAACTTTACCTTTACTTTTACATCGTTTAAAATACATATTAAGAATTAAAATACAGATAAAATTATTAAAATACTTATTCTAATGGTTAACGATATAGCATGTATGTAGTAAATCACCAACCAAGCGAGGGTGTAATATTTCGATTTATCTATCCTTTGTTATGCACCTACCTGAAGATGGCCACATGAGTGGCCGAAACATGTAGAAGGTATTCGGTGTGTATAATATATTTTCATACACCTCTGTGCTTTTGTTGGCTTGGATATAACATCTAATTAGTTGATATGTTAAGGTTGTAAGCCAATGTTTACGTAAGCACTATCCAAATGAAAGTGCACTTGTGTGGACTTGTATGTAGGATAAAAGGCTGAGTTATGAAAATTTGGCAGTCACGTAGCTCAGGGGTGAACAAGTGTTTTTACTCGTGGGCCAGATGGCGCAATATTTAAAAGATCATGGCCTCCACAAACTAGCGAGAAAAATTCCTTAATTAAGGAAAATAAACAGCTACAAATTATTCATACTAACTGAACATACTTCAGAAATACGGAGAAAAAACTCGTAAGAATGACAGTAGTAACAATCAATTCCAGACAGACTTCCTTTGTGACTGGAGCTGTCATGGTATTACGACATCATATCTGAAGTGAGCAACACTCCATTTTCTGACGCTTGCTCGCAAGTACATCAAAAGAAAATTAAAATATATATATATATATAACCTACCAAGCACTAAGCAACTTGTATTTCGTTAAATACAGTGCACCTTTCTAACACGAAGAGAATCAAATTTGCATTTTAAGATTCCCTGGTTAACAGTCTCAGAAATGTAGATTCCTAACTTACTTACTCCATGGAGTAGATTCTTTCTAGAGAAGCTAACCGGTTCTCAGCTAGTCACGCAATTCCGCACATTCTATGGCACTCGAAGATTCATTACGAGCGATGTAGATGCCCAAAGCTTCCAAAAGTCATAATTACATTTGCGAGAGTTTCGGAGTTTTTTTATAGCGGCATAACTGCAAATTTGGGTTGTCTGAGAAGAGAGACTGCGTCGTCGATCGGGTGGTTCCCGGCGACGCAGTGTCACACCTCAGAAGACCCTAATGCTTCTTACTGCATCTTTTGACGACCGGGACACCAATTATACACGTGCGATTATTTGAAGTTCTCTCGTTCATTTTTTATTGTTTCCACAATGTATTTAATTCATTGTGTATCATACCAAAATCATGGATACTGAAGTGGGTTGTCATTCTGTTGAACATTTAAGTCCTCTGTGAAGACTGTTTGACCCCTGAAGATAATCGTGTACACGACGTAACAATCTGTAAGAAATGAATCTTCAACAACACCGCTGTTAGAACCATAATTCAAGTAATATAAAGTTACAGGCTGTAAGGCTCGTATAATCGGAGAGGTGTAGGCCCGTAATACAGCGTGATTCACAAAGATGGACTCAATTTCATACGTCTATATTTCCTGAACTATATAAGGTATGTGAATGATCTACATAACATTTGAAAGAGAAGATCCTAATTTTTAAATATCACTGTTAGAACCCTCGTCTAGTGCAAAATCGTATAGCAGTGTCAGTTGAGAGAAAAATGGCTACTATGCAGCCACAAGATTTTTGCGTTTTTTGCGTTCGTCAGTTCATTAAAACTGAGTCGACGACTGTTGTGCAACGTGCGTTTCGTCTTCGTTTCAACATTCAACCTCCAACGAGGAAGAGCATTTGTCTTTGGAATCATCAATTTGAGCAAATATGCTGTCTGTGTAAAGGCAAACGCTCCGGCCGACCACGTGTATCAGAGGAGAACGTGAGACGAATTCAAGAGAGTTTTGAGCGTAGCCCACGCAAGTCAACCCGTAGAGCGAGCAGAGAACTTGGAATACCGCAACCAACTGTCT
>Ga0131853_10007331_pt1 | contig 19935 bp, 20 predicted proteins | sample TergutLab28metaG_FD_92764 | JGI IMG/M metagenome (GOLD analysis project Ga0131853, IMG submission 92764) | Labiotermes labralis P1 segment gut microbial communities from Petit-Saut dam, French Guiana - Lab288 P1 (version 2) (version 2) | ecosystem: Host-associated > Arthropoda: Insects >... | reverse complement strand
CGGCGAACAGGTGCTGTGGCCGACGCATTGCGTGCAGGGCACGGAGGGCGCTGCGTTTCATCGCTCGCTCGATGTGCCGCGAGCGCGCGCGATCATCCGCAAGGGACATCACGCGGACGTCGACAGCTATTCGGCGTTTCTCGAAGCGGACCGCAAGACGCCGACGGGCCTCGCGGGCTATCTGCGCGATACCGGTGTCCGGCGTGTCTACTGCTGCGGCCTCGCGACCGACTATTGCGTGGCGTGGTCCGCGCTCGATGCGCGCGCGGCGGGTTTCGAGGCCGTGCTGATCGAAGACGCGTCGCGCGCCATCGACCTGAATGGATCTCTCGCCGCGGCATGGCAGCAGTTGCTGGCTGCCGGCGTCAAGCGCGCGCAGTCCGCGGAGGTCGAATGTGGCGCGGTTTGAAGCATGCTTCGCAAAGGTGCGCCAGGCCCTCACGCCGGAGAACAGGGCGGGTATGATGGCGACTGCCGGCGCGTGAGTGATACCGCGCCCATTCGATGCCATTCGATGCAGACAGACAAGGGTGAGGTGAAGACGTGATCCGTCATATTGTGATGTGGAAGCTCAAGGAGTCGGCCGAAGGGGCGACGCGCGAAGAAAACAGCGTGAAGTTCAAGGCCGTGCTCGAAACCTGCCGCGACATCGTGCCGGGCATCCTGCACCTCGAAGTCGGGCTGGCCGGCCGTGGTCTCGCCTCGACGTTCGACGTCGTGCTGGTTTCCGATTTCACCGACAAAGCCGCGCTCGACGCGTATCAGGATCATCCCGATCACCTCGTCGTGAAGCAGTTCGCGAAGGCGGTGGTCGAGAGCCGTCAGTGCGTCGATTACGAGGTGTGAACGACACGATGACCGATCACGCAAACACCACGAGTGACCCGGCCGCATTGCCGCCGATGATCGAAAGCCCGTTCGTCGATCACCTCGGCGCGCAGCTCGTGAGCGCGCGCGACGGCGCGAGCGAGATCGCGCTGCGGCTCACGGAGCAGCACCTGAACACGTGGGATGTCGCGCACGGCGGCGTGACGATGACGCTCGCCGACATCGCGCTTGCGATGGCCGCGCGCAGCGTGGCGGCAGACGGCGTCGGCGTCGTCACCGTCGAAATGAAAGTCAACTTCATGCAGCCAGGGCGCGGCGAGTTGCGCGCGTTTGGCCGCGTGCTGCACCGCTCGACCACGATGGCCTACTGCGAAGGCGAAGTCCGCGACAGCGAAGGCCATTTCGTTGCGAAGGCACTCGGTACGTTCAAGTACATGCGGCGGCTCGCCGTCGGCCGCGACGTGGCGCGTCAGCGCTTGCGCAGCGACCCCAAGGCGAAACCGGGGCCGAGCGACGCATGAGCCGCATCGGCGATGCAAGCGCGCCCGCATGATTCCCGCACTCCACTCCACACGGCCCATGCCGTAAAGCGAACGCCATGACCCAGTCCAATCGCCAGATTCTGCTTGTGTCGCGCCCGTCGGGGGAGGCAAGCGCCGATAACTTCCGTCTCGTGGAAACACCGCTCGCGCCGCTCGCCGAGGGGCAGGTGCGCGTGCGCAATCATTACCTGTCGCTCGATCCGTATATGCGCGGACGCATGAACGACGCGAAGTCGTACGCGGTACCGCAGCCGCTGAACGAAGTGATGATCGGCGGCACGGCCGGCGAGGTCGTCGAATCGCGCAACCCGGCGTTCAAGCCCGGCGACAAGGTGGTCGGCATGTTCGGCTGGCAGGAGTTCGGCACGTCGGACGGCCGGGGGTTGCAGGTCGTCGATACGACGCACGTGCCGCTTTCCGCCTATCTCGGCGCGGTGGGCATGCCCGGTGTCACCGCGTGGTACGGCCTGAACGGCATCATCGCGCCGCGCGCCGGACAGACGATCGTTGTGAGCGCAGCGAGTGGCGCGGTGGGCAGCGTGGTCGGTCAACTCGCCAAACGCGCGGGATGCCGCGCGGTCGGCATCGCGGGCGGCGAAGAGAAGTGCCGCTATGTCGTCGAAACGCTGGGCTTCGATGCCTGTGTCGACTACAAGGCCGGCAATCTCTACCACGATCTGAAGGCCGCGACGCCCGATGGCGTCGATGGCTACTTCGAAAACGTCGGCGGCGACATCCTCGACGCGACGCTCTCGCGCATGAACGCGTTCGGCCGCATCGCGGTGTGCGGCATGATCGCGGGCTACGATGGCAAGCCGCTGCCGCTCAAATATCCGGCGCTGATCCTCACGCAGCGCCTGCTCATCCAGGGCTTCATCGTCACCGAGCACCTGGACGTCTGGCCCAAGGCGCTCGCGGAACTGGGCGGGCTTGTCGCGCAACGCCAGCTCGTTTATCGCGAGACCGTGGCCGACGGGCTGGAGAGCGCGCCCACCGCGTTCCTCGGCTTGCTCAAGGGCCAGAATTTCGGCAAGCAGCTCGTCAAGCTGATCTGATGCCCATTGAAACCATCTAGCCGGTCCGGCGTGTTCGCGCCGGACCGCAGGAGACGCCATGTCTGATCCGTTCCAGTTCGATGGCCGCGTGGCCGTCATCACCGGCGCGGCGAGCGGCTTTGGCCGCGCGTTCGCCGAAGAGGCCGCCGCGCTCGGCATGAAGGTCGTGCTTGCCGACGTCGAAAAGCCGCACCTCGACGAAGCCGTCGCCGCGCTGCGTGCGAGCGGCGCCGAAGCGATCGGCGTGCCGACCGATGTGAGCGACTCCAAAGCCGTCGAGGCGCTCGCCCAGGCCGCAGTCGATGCATTCGGCCGCGTGCATCTGCTGTTCAACAATGCGGGCGTCGGCGGCACCGGCGGGTTCATCTGGGAGAGCAGCGCGAAAGACTGGGACTGGGCGTTCGGCGTCAACGTGTTCGGCGTCATGAACGGCATCCGCGCGTTCACGCCGGGCATGCTTGCCCACGGCGAGCGCGCGCATATCGTCAACACGGCCTCGGTGGCCGGGCTCGTGTCGCCGCCTGCGATGGGTGTCTACAACGCCTCGAAGCATGCCGTCGTCGCGCTGACCGAGACGCTCTATCACGACCTCAAGAGCGCCAACGCGGCCGTGGGCTGCTCGGTGCTGTGTCCGGCGTTCGTCGCGACCGGCATTTCGAACTCGCAACGCAACCGGCCCGCCGAACTGCAAAATGACGCGCCGCCCACGCGCTCGCAGCAGGCCGCGAACCTGCGGCTGCAGCGCGCGGTCAACTCGGGCCGCCAGACGGCCGCCGACGTCGCCCGCAAGACCTTCGAGGCCGTGCGCGAAGGGCACTTTTACGTCCTCACGCATCCGGGGATCCTGCCGTCGGTCAAGCTGCGTCATCAGGACATCGAAGCATTGCGCGAACCGACCGATCCGATGTCGCTGAAGCCCGAAGTCAAACCAGAAACGTCCGAAGAAAGGAATTAGAAAGCAACCTTAATCGTTACTACGTATTTTTGTCGTTTTTTTCGACTGCTATTGTTGGTTGCAGCTTGGAATTGCTGCATTGCATCTGAAACATGTCGCTCCATGATCGCGTAGAACAACAGGTACAGGAGAGTAGACGATGTCCAAGAATAAGCCGTGGCGGTTGGTAAAGAATGTGGTAATGCTCGGGGCGGTGGCAAGTGCACTTGGGGTCTCGGCCGGTGCACAGGCTGCCGGGGAACCTATCAAGATCGCAGTGATAGGTGAGGAGTCCGCACTGGCGGGCGCGTCGATCACGCAGGCAGCGCAGGTTGCGGCCGACGAGATCAACGCGAAAGGCGGCATCGACGGCCGGCCGATCCAGCTCGTGATTTATGACGATCACTCGTCGGCTTCCGAAGGCGTGCGTGCGTTCCAGCGCGCAGTCAGCCAGGACCACGCGGTGGCCGTCATCGGCAGCTACATCAGTGAAGTTGCGCTTGCAATGGAACCGTGGGCCGCGCGCCTGAAGGTGCCGTTCATCACGCCGGGTGCGGCGAGTAACGACATCTCCAAGCATGTCCACGACGATTACGCCCATAACAAATACACCTTCCACGGCTGGCTGACGTCCGCGTTCATCGCCCAGTCGATTTGCGACTTCTCGCACGATGTGCTGGTCAACCAGTTCCATATGAAGACGACGGCGATCATGAGCGAGGACGCCGCGTGGACGAAGCCGCTCGACGACCAGTTCATGGAGTGCATGCCGAAGGCCGGGCTGAAGGTTGTCGATCACATCCGTTTCAACCCGGATACGACCGACTTCACGCCGATCTTCAACGAGATCGAAAGCAAGCATCCGGACACGATCACCACGGGTATCAGCCACGTCGGCGTGCAGCCGACCGTGCAGTGGCACGCCCAGCAGGTGCCGATTCCGATGACCGGCCAGAGCTCGCAGGCGACCACCTCGACGTTCTGGAAGGATACGAACGGCGCGGCGGAAGGGGTGATCACGGCATCGGCGGCGGCGCCTGGCGTCGCGATCACGCCGAAGACGGTTCCGTTCGAAGCAGCATTTGAGAAGCGCTTCGGCAATGCGCCCGCGTACACCGGCTATTCGACCTACGACATCATGTACATCCTCGCCGATGCCATCCATCGCGCGGGATCGACCGATGCCGACAAGATGGTCGCCGCGATGGAGAAGACCGATTACGTCGGCACGATGGGCCGCTGGCAGTTCTACGGTCGCAACGATCAGTTCACGCACGCCGTGAAGTACGGCCCGGGTCTGGTCACCGGCATCATGCTGCAATGGCAGGATGGCAAGCAGGTCTCGATCTGGCCGAAGGCGCTCCAGAACGGCACGGTGAAATTCCCGTCGTTCGTGCGGCTGCCCAAGGGTAGCTGACACGCTAGCTGACCGGCGTAGTATCGACTTGCTTTCGTCACGGCACCGCGTAATTCCGTGGCGCAGCAATAGCAACGCCAGCCCTCGCACGCCCTGTGCGGGGCTGGCCGTCTCTCATCCACCGGCGCGCTGGCTCAAATCGTGCAGCCCGCGCCGGACCCTATAGGGGCGGGCATGCTCGGGTTGCAGATTCTCATCGATGGTTTCGCGATCAGTTCGCTCTATGCGCTGGGCGCGATCGGCTTCACATTGATTTTCGGGGTGTCCGGCGTGCTCAATCTCGCCCACGGCGGCGTGATGGTGGTCGCGGCGATGGTCGGCTGGGTCTGTGCCGGCCAGTTTGGGCTGGGAACGTGGGGCGGCACGCTGGCCGGCGTCGTCTCGGGTCTCGTTTCCGCTTACATCACGTGGCTCGTGGTCGTGCGGCCGATCCAGCGGTCGGCGGCGATTCCTTCCGAAGAAAAGGAGATTTTCGTCCTCACCGGCACGCTGCTGTGGGGGATCATGATTCAGGAAGCGCTCGCGTATCTGTTCTCCGATAACCCGATCACGATGCGTCCGCTGATCTCCGGTGTCGCGAACATCGCTGGCGTGCGTACGCCGCTCAACGAGATCATGATTGCCGTGATCTGCTGGGTGGTGATCGGTCTGTTGTGGCTGTTCGTCAACCGCACGCGTGCGGGCAAGGCGCTGCTCGCGGCGTCGATGAACCCGCGCGGACTAACGCTGCTCGGCTTCGAACTCTCGCGCGTCTATTTCACGGCCTGGACGATCTACGGCGTGCTGGCCGGTATTGCCGGCGTGCTGCTCGCGTCGTTCCTCGGCGTCAGCACCAACAACGTAGGACAACTGACTGCCAGCGCGTTTTCGATCGTCGTGCTCGGCGGGCTCGGCAGCGTGTCGGGGTCGCTCATGGCGGCCTACGTGGTCGGTTATCTGGAGACGCTCACCGCCTATCTGATCGATCCGACCTTGCGGCCGCTGCCCGCGCTGCTGCTGCTCGTGCTCGTCGTCTACGTGAGGCCGCAGGGCTTCCTCGGCCGACGCTAAGCCTTTATCCGTTATCCGCTGTTTCCAGGTCAGTTATCGGAGAGTCCTGATTGTGAAGAACCTGTTCCGTTCCCGGATGCTGTGGATCGCACTGGCCATCGCCGCTATTGCGGCGGTGCTGCCATTGTGGCTGTCCGCCTACGTGCTGGGCATTCTCACGCTGGCGTATTACTTCGGCGTGTTTTCGATGGCGTGGGACCTGCTGTTCGGCTTCGCCGGCGAGGTCAACTTCGGCCCGACGTTCCTGATCGGACTCGGCGCGTATGCGGCGGCGATCGCCGATGCGAACTGGGGCTGGTCGATACCGCTGTGCGTGATCTGGGGCGGCGTCGTCGCGCTCGTGGGCGGTCTGCTGCTCGCGCTGCCGGCGTTGCGGCTGCGCGGGCCGTATTTCGGCCTGATCACGCTCGTCGCCGTGTTGCTGCTGCAGAACTTCATCGTGATCTTCGCCGGTTTGACCGGCGGGGAAATCGGCATGATGGTGCCCGACGTGATGTCGATCGCCGCGGACAGCAACTACTGGATCGCACTCGTGTTCCTCGTGATCTGCGCGATCCTGCTGTTCGGTCTGTCGCGCTCGTCGCTCGGGCTGATCCTGCAGGCGAGCGGCCAGGACCCCACGGGCGCCCAGGCGCTCGGCTTTAACGTCACGCGGCACAAGCTGTTTGCGTTCTGCGTGAGCGCCGTGTTTTCGGGCCTCGCGGGTGCGATGCTGGTGTTCTACCAGGGCACGGCGTCGGTCGGCACGGTCATCGATATCGGCGTGGGCGTGCAGATCATCATCGCCGCCGTGCTGGGCGGCCGCCGCACGATCCTCGGCGCGGCGCTCGGCTCGATCGTGCTGATCGTGGCCAGCGAATTCCTGCGCCCGCTCGGGCAGCTCAATACGTTCGTGGTCGCGGCCGTCGCGCTCGCGGTTATCCTGTTCTTCCCGGACGGCCTGCTCGGGAATCTGCTGAAGGTCAAGGAGCAGTCATGAGTGACACGCCCCGTCTTGCAGTGCGCGGGCTGACGAAACGCTTCGGCGGCCTGGTTGCAGTCAACAACATCAGTTTCGACATCAAGGGTGGCGAGATCCTGGGTCTGATCGGCCCGAACGGCTCGGGCAAATCGACGGCGATGAAGCTGATCATGGGTCTCGAGCGGCCCAATGCCGGTTCGGTGCAGGTCGATGGCGTGGAGGTGGCCGGCTGGCCGCCGCACAAGATCGCCCGCGCGGGCGTCGGCATCATGTTCCAGCACTCGCGGCCGCTGCATCGGCAGACCGTGCTCGAACACATCAAGCTCGCGCTGCTGCCCGATTCGTTGCTCAAGCTCGTCGCCGATCCCGACGTCGACCGCCGGGCGCGCGAGATCGCCGATCGCGTCGAACTCGGCAACGTGATGCATCGGCATCCGGCCACGCTGCCGTTCGCGGATCTGCGCCGCATGGAGATGGCGAAGGCCGTCGCGCGCGATCCGAAGGTCGTGCTCGTCGACGAACCGTTCGCAGGACTAACGTCTGCGGAATCGAAGACGTTTTCGGCGCTGATCCGCAAGTTCCGCGACGAAGGCCGCGCGGTGCTGCTCGTCGATCACAACGTGAAGAGCCTCGGCGCGCTGGCCGATCGCATGTTCGCGATGTATCTCGGCGAGTATGTCGCCGACGGCACCGGCGAAGAGGTGATGCGCAACGAAACGGTGCGGCGCGTCTATCTCGGCGGCAAGATCGAAACGAGGCAGCGCTCGCCGCAGGTCACGACCGACAAGCCGACGCTGCTCGAAGTCGACAACGCCGGCGTGCTCTATGGCAAGGCGACCGCGCTCGACGGCGTGAGCCTCAAGGTCCACGAGGGCGAATTCGTCTCCGTGGTGGGCCTGAACGGCGCAGGCAAGACGACGCTGTTCAACGCGATTTCGGGTCTCGTGCCGTACAGCGGGTCGATCCGCTTCGGCGGGCAGGACCTGAAAGGGATGAGCGGCGCGGCGATCGCGCGCGGCGGGATCGTGCAGTGTCCGGAGACGCGCGAGCTGTTCGGCGACATGACCGTGCGCGAAAACCTCGATCTCGGCGGTTTCCATCTGCCCGTGCAGGAGCGCAAGGAGCAGCTTGAGTGGCTGTTCGAGCTGTTCCCGATCCTGAAGTCGCGCCAGGGGCAGACGGCGCGCACGCTCTCCGGTGGTGAGCAGCAGATGCTCGCGATCGCGCGTGCGCTGATGATGAAGCCGAAGCTGCTGATACTCGACGAACCGACGCTCGGCTTGGCGCCGGTGATTCTCGAGCAGTTGTCGAAGGCGATGGACCTGATGCAGCGCACGACGCCGATCACCGTGGTGCTCGGCGAACAGAACGTGACGTTCGCGCTGCCGCATGCGGACCGCGTGTATGTGCTCGAACACGGGCGGATTCTGTGGGAGGGCGATCCGCTGCGGTTCGAGCGCGAGATGGCGCACGGGTTCCTCGAGGTCGTGGGCGATGGGCAAAGCCAGTCGTCGGTTTCGCCTTCGAGTGCGTGACCGGGCGGCGGCACTGCGGTTGCCCTGAGGGCCGCCGCAGAGCCGCCGCGAGGGCCAGGCTTGCGTCGGGTCCGGGATAGAATGGCGCCCATCCCGGTATCCCGACGACATCTTCCCTGCTAGACGATGGCCCTGAACCACAAGATCGCGCTCGTGCTCGACATGATCGCGCGCGCGGCACGCCCGCCGTATCACACGCTCACGCCCGTCGAGGCGCGCGCATCGTACGAGAAAAGCGCTGCGGTGCTCGAGATCGCCTCCGCACCGATGCATTCCATCGAGGATCTCGCGGTACCCGTGCGTGACGGCACGACGATCCGCGCGCGTCTTTACTATCCTACCGCGCCGCACTGGGCCGAACCGCTGCCCGCGCTCGTCTGGTTTCACGGCGGCGGCTTCACGGTCGGCAGCGTCGACACGCACGACGCGCTATGCCGCATGTTCGCGCGCGATGCGCGCTGTGCGGTGCTCTCGGTCGATTACCGGCTTGCACCCGAGCATCGCTTTCCGTGCGCCGTCTACGACAGCTTCGACGCTTACGCGTGGCTGCACGCGCACGCTGCCGAGTTCGCGCTCGATCCTGCGCGTCTTGCGGTGGGCGGTGACAGCGCGGGCGGAACGCTCGCGGCGGTGTGTGCGGTGCTCGCGCGCGATGCCGGCATGGCGCCGGTGCTGCAGATGCTGGTCTATCCGGGAACGTGCGGGCATCAGGACACGCCTTCGCACGCGCGGCTGGCCGAAGGCTATCTGCTCACGGCCGAGACGATCCGCTGGTTCTTCGATCACTACGTGCGCGACGAGGCGGATCGCGACGACTGGCGTTTCGCGCCGCTCGACGGCAAGCGCGACGCACCCGATTTCGGCGGACTCGCGCCGGCGTGGATCGCGGTCGCCGAATATGATCCGCTCGTCGATGAAGGCGAGGCCTACGCACGCAAGCTGCGTGATGCGGAAAACGCGGTCACGCTGGTGCAGTACGCGGGCATGGTCCACGAGTTCTTCAAGATGGGCGGCTTCGTAGACGACGCCCGGCGCGCGCACGCCGATGCGGCGCGGGCATTGCGCGAGGCGTTTGGCGAAGCGTAGTCGAGGGCGGCAGGACGCTCAGCGCGGTATGACCGTGAACGCCTCGCGGCGCTCGAAGTGGCCGGGCCGTGCAATGCGGTGCGAGCCATCGTCGTCGCTGCGCTCGATGGCTTCCACTTCGAGGCGCTCGCCGTGGATGCTCACGCGCAGCGCGGTAGTGCCGCGCGTGCCGTAATCGGGCGTATCGATGAACGCCGACGACAGCACACGCTCGCGTTCGAGCGAGATGCCGGTGGCCGGCAATTCGTCGTCGCGGGCGATCTGCGGGTCGCGCATCATTTCGACCAGGCTGTCGATCGGCGCGGTCGTCGAGCCCTCAGCACCATCGGCGAGATGGGCCAGTTCGGCGCGCTTTCTCACGAGCTTCGGCCACGGGGTATCGAGTATCGCGTTCGAAATGCCGTGCGTGCCCTCGGGCAGCAGCGCGGGCGCAAGATCGCCGCGATTGCAGTACCACGCCAGTTCGCGCCGGGCCCAGTCGCCCACGACCAGATTGAAGCCGTTGTAGAGGCTGCCGTTGCGCGCGACCTCGTCGAGATAACCGAGCGCGGTATCCGCCAGTCCCTCGGCGCCCGTGAGCCAGCGCGACACGAGCGTGCCGCGCGTAGGCGCATCGGGACGCATCTCGTGCGGCGCGCGGTAGTTCGTTAGCGCTGCGAAGCGTCCGCCGCGCGTAATGCCGAGCCACGTTCCGCCGCCCACGAGATCGCGTCCCGCGAGCACGTCGGGGGCGTCATGCCACCACTGCAGCGGATCGGCCGTACGGCGCAGGAATTCGTCGCGATTCGCGGCGAGCGTGAACAGCGCCCCGGCGCTCGCATGCGGGCGCCAGTCGAAGACGATCAGGCACATGGCGCGAGCCCCGCGCGCCGCGTGGCACACTGCGTGGCCCGCATCGGCCACGCAGCCGGAACGAATGGCGCCAACGCGTCAGACCTCGGTGGGCAGGGCGTAGGGCAGCGGCAGGAAGCGCAGCGCCGGACCGTCCGCGGTGCCGAGATGCACGTTGCCCGCCTCGAGCGCGGCGAGCTTGATCTCGACGAGCAGATCCACGCCGCCATCGGGCGCCGCGGCCGCGTTCACGACCATCCCGCACGGCTGGCCCGGATCGTCGGAGTGAAACAGTTCGACGCCCGCGTGTGCCGCATCGAGGTCCGCCGCGACGCTCGCGAGCGCCGTGCGGCGCTTGATCGTGCCGCGGTACTGACTGCGCGCGACGACCTCCTGGCCCGGATAGCAGCCCTTCTTGAAGTTCACGGCGCCGAGCACGTCGAAGTTGACCATCTGCGGGACGAACTGCTCCGACACGGCTTGCGTGATGCGCGGTTCGCCCGCGCGGATCGCGAGCCAGTCCATGACGGCCGGGGACACGCGTTGCAGCTTGCCCTCGAGCGCGGCCAGGCGCGCCTCGACCGCCGCCTTCGGGCCGACCCACAGGTAGCGCAGACGGCCCGCCGCGTCGGCGAGGCGAATCAGCGTGCCGGCCGGATCGTCCACCTTGACGTGCACGCCGTCGGGCAGCGCGTCGAACTCGCTCGCGAGCGCGCCGCGCACATCACCGGCCAGGCCGACGACGAGCAGATTGTCGCTGGCGTCCACGAGCTTCGCCTTCGCGCGCAGCACGAACATCGACAGACGCTTCTGCACGCTCGCCTGCACGTCCTTCGAGACGACGAGGCGGATCGCGTCGCCGGTCTTCCACGTGAGAAACGACGCGAGCAGGCGCCCCTTCGGCGAGCAGTAACCCGCGCGGCGCGCGCCGGTCACGTCGAGATGCTGGATGTCGTTCGTGAGCTGGCCGTGCAGAAAGCTTGCGGCATCGTCGCCGGTCGCATCGATCACGCCGAGCTGCGGCAGGATCGCATACGCCCCTTGCCTGAGCGCGGCGTCGAACTCGGCGGCGGCGGGCCGCTCGACGGGGAGGGAATCAAACGTGGCGGCTGAGTCGTGCGTGGGCGTGGGATTCATGGATTCGGGGAACAGTCAATCCTGACTTTGGGGAGGGCAAGCAGTTATTATATGAGGTCATTCCGAGCCGCGTTACGCATGTCCCTTTTGAAGAAATACCTTGTTGTCGGCGCCACGCTCGTCGTGCTGTGCGCCGCCGGCGTCGTGGCCGGCGTCTGGTACTGGGCCACGACCCCTGTCCAACTGGCCTCACCCCAACTCGATGTCACGATCCAGCCGCACAGTACGGTGCGCAGCGTCACCGCGCAACTGCGCGAGGGCGGCGTGCCGGTGCACGGCCGTCTGTTCGAACTGATGACGCGCGTGCTGGGTGTGCAAAGCCGGCTGAAGTCCGGCAACTACGAATTCAAGACCGGTGTGACGCCTTACGGCGTGTTGCAGAAGATGGTGCTCGGCGACGTCAACGAGTCGGTGGCGACGATCATCGAAGGCTGGAGCTTCGCGCGCATGCGCGCCGAACTCGACACCAACCCGGCGCTGCGCCACGACACGGCGGGCATGACCGACGCACAACTGCTCACCGCGATCGGCGCGCCGCCCGCGCCCATGGACAACGCCGAGGGCCTGTTCTTCCCGGACACCTATCTGTTCGATAAGGGCACGAGCGATCTCGACGTCTATCGCCGCGCCTACCAGTTGATGCAGAAGCGCCTCGGCGAAGCTTGGGCCACGCGCGCGCCGGGGCTGCCGCTGAAGTCGCCCTACGAGGCGCTTACGCTCGCCTCGCTCGTTGAGAAGGAAACCGGCCGTGCCGCCGACCGGCCGCTCGTGGCGGCCGTGTTCGCGAACCGGCTACGCGTGGGGATGCCGCTGCAGACCGACCCGGCTGTGATCTACGGCCTGGGCGCGAGCTACACCGGCCATCTGCGCAGGCAGGACCTGCAGACGGACACTCTTTACAATACGTACCTGCGCCTCGGCTTGCCGCCGACACCGATCGCGCTGCCGGGCGCTGCGTCGCTCGAGGCGGCGCTGAATCCGGCGACGACCAACGCGCTGTATTTCGTGGCGCGCGGCGATGGCAGCAGCGTGTTTTCCACCAATCTTGCCGACCATAACAAGGCCGTCGACAAGTACATCCGGGGGCAATAAATGGCGCGGGGCCGATTCATCACGTTCGAGGGTATCGACGGCGCGGGCAAGACCACCCATCTCGGCTGGTTTCGCGACCGGCTCGTCGAAAAGCTCACGCCGGGCGGCCAGAGCGTGGTCATGACGCGCGAGCCGGGCGGCACGCCGCTCGGCGAAACGCTGCGCGAAATCCTGCTGCACGAATCGATGGATCTCGAAACCGAGGCGCTGTTGATGTTCGCGGCGCGCCGCGAGCATTTGGCGCAGGTCATCGAACCGGCGCTCGCGCGCGGCGACTGGGTGCTGTCCGACCGCTTCACGGACGCGACGTTCGCGTACCAGGGGGGCGGGCGCGGCTTGCCGCGCGACAAGCTCGAAACGCTCGAGCGCTGGGTGCAGGGCGGTTTCCAGCCCGATCTGACCGTGCTGTTCGATATCGCCCCGGATACCGCGAGCGAGCGCCGTGGGGCCGCGCGCGCGCCGGACCGCTTCGAGAGCGAAACCGATTCGTTTTTCACGCGCACGCGTGGCGAATATCTGCGCCGCGCGCAGGAAGCGCCGCACCGGTTCGCGATCGTCGACTCGACGCAGAGCATCGACGCAATTCGCGAAAAACTCGAAGACATCGTGGCAAAGCTTTGATTTTTAATGTTTCATGGCGCGAATCGAAATTGATGTCGATTCTGAACTTTCGCGGCTAACTGGCTAATTTCAATCCAAAAATGATCTATCCGTGGCAGACCGGCGACTGGGAGCGCGTTCAGCAATTGCGTGGGCACTGGCCGCACGCGCTGCTGCTGCACGGTCAGGCCGGTATCGGCAAGCTTCATTTCGCGCAGCACCTGGCAGCGGGGCTGCTGTGCGAAGCGCCGCGCGCCAACGGCGAGCCGTGCGGCACCTGTCCCGCCTGCAACTGGTTCGCCCAGGGCAATCATCCCGATTACCGCGCTGTCGTGCCCGAGGCGCTGGCCGCCGAAGTCGGGCCGCCGGGCGCCGCCGATAGCGAAAAACCCGCCGACAAGGGCGACGACGAAGGCAAGAAGAGCCGCGCGCCGAGCAAGGAGATCCGCATCGAGCAGGTGCGCTCGCTGCTCGATTTCACGAGCGTCGGCTCGCATCGCGGCGGTCTGCGCGTGGTCGTGCTGTACCCGGCCGAGGCGCTCAACGTGGCCGCCGCCAATGCGTTGTTGAAGACCCTGGAAGAACCGCCGTCGAGCGTCGTGTTCCTGGTGGTCAGCGCGCGTATCGACCGGCTGTTGCCGACGATCGTGAGCCGCTGCCGCCAGTGGCCGATGGGCACGCCGTCACCCGAGGCGGCCCGCGCCTGGCTCGCCGCCCAAGGCGTGGCCGACGCGCCCGCGTTGCTTGCCGAAGCGGGCGGCGCGCCGCTCGCGGCGCTCGCGCTGGCGCACGACGAAAACCGCACGCTGCGCGACTGGACGCTCACCCAGCTCTCCGCGGGCGCCGCCTGCGACGCCTTCGCGTGCGGCGAGGCGCTGCAGAAGCTGCCGGTTCCGCTCGTGCTCGGCTGGCTGCAGCGCTGGACCTACGATCTGCTCGCCGAGCGCACGGCGGGCCGTCCGCGCTATTTCCCGCAGGCGCAAACGGCGCTCGCGCGCTGCGCCGGACGGCTCGACGCCGCCGCGCTCGCACGCTACCTGAAAACGGTGACGCGCCAGCGCGCCGTGGAGAACCACCCGCTGAACGCGCGTCTCGTGTTCGAGGAACTGTTTCTCGGCTATCGTGAATTATTCGCCTGAGCCGCGCCGGCTTTTGATCTGCCTTTGATTTGCCCTTGACCCCGGGGCCTGCCGCACGGCAGGTCTCATCCGAACTGTTGACCATCATGAGCCTTGTCTACCGCGATGCCACCCTCGACGATCTGCCCGCCATCGTCGGGATCTACAACTCGACCGTGCCGTCGCGGCAGGTCACGGCCGACCTGGAACCGGTGAGCGTCGAAAGCCGCATCGCGTGGTTCAACGCGCACGGGCCCGATACGCGCCCGTTGTGGGTCGTCGAAGAGGGCGGCCGCGTAATCGCGTGGCTCAGCTTCTCCGACTTCTACGGCCGCCCGGCCTATCGCCACACGTCCGAGGTCAGCATCTACCTTGGCGTCGAAGCGCGCGGCAAGGGGCTCGGCACGAAGCTGCTCGCGGCCGCGCTCGAAGCGGCGCCGGGTCTCGACATCCACACGGTGCTCGGCTTCGTGTTCGGCCACAACGAGCCGAGCATGCGGCTCTTCCGCAACTTCGGCTTCGCCGAGTGGGGGACGCTGCCGCGCGTCGCCGTGCTCGACGGCGTCGAGCGCGATCTCGTGATCCTCGGCAAGCGGCTTGCCGCCGTCGTGCCCGCCGTCGCCTGAATTCCTCGCAGGACTATCCATGTTTGTCGATTCGCATTGCCACATCAACTTCGAAGGTCTCGGCGATCGCCTGCCGCAGGTGCTCGAGAACATGCGCGCGAACGCCGTGACGCACGCGCTGTGCGTCTCGGTCGATCTCGAGACGCTGCCGTCGGTCATCGATATCGCGAACCGGTTCGAGAACGTCTATGCGTCGGTCGGCGTGCATCCGGACCACGAGGACGCGAAGGAACCCACCGTCGCGGAACTGGTCGAACTCGCCGCCCATCCGAAGGTCGTCGCGATCGGGGAAACGGGGCTCGATTACTACCGGCTCGGCGAGCGCACGACCCGCGATATGGAGTGGCAGCGCGAGCGCTTTCGCACGCACATCCGCGCGGCGCACGCCACGGGCAAGCCGCTGATCGTCCACACGCGGGCGGCGTCCGACGATACGCTGCGGCTCATGCAGGAAGAGCGCGCGGGGGAGCCGGGCGGCGTGATGCACTGCTTCACGGAGCCGTGGGCCATCGCCGAGCGGGCGCTGGCGCAGAACTTCTACATCTCGCTGTCGGGGATCGTGACGTTCAAGAGCGCGACCGACGTGCAGGAAGTCGCGCGCCGGGTGCCGGCCGAGCGTTTGTTGATCGAAACGGACTCGCCGTATCTGGCGCCGGTGCCGTTTCGCGGCAAACCTAATGAACCTGCGTACGTGAGCCATGTCGGAAGATTCATTGCGCAGCAGCGCGGGATGTCCGACGCCGAACTCGGCGCCCTGACGACGCAGAACTTCTTCCGGCTCTTCAAGATCCCGGCGGCGGTTTAAGGAGCGGCGCGGGACGCCCGCACGCCGGCAAACCTGCTTGAAACCTGCTGGAAACCTGCTTGTTATCAACGAGATATCGAAAATACTAAGGCCAGATATGAATTCGAAACCGCTTTCGTCCGCCGTCTTTGCCAACCGTGCCGCGTCGGTGCGGCGCATGGGCGCAGCGCTTGCTTGCGCCATCGCTACGGCGCTCGTCGCGAGCGTGCCGGCGCAGGCCGCGTCGATCGACGCGGTCGTGAAGGCCGTCAAGTTCGATTACCCCGAGGGCGTCACGAAGGCGCTGTCGGCCGGCCAGGATCCGAACGCGACCGACGAAAACGGCATGCCGCTGCTCGTGCTGGCCGCGCGCGAGAAGTCGGACAAGGTGGCCGCGGTGCTGCTCGACAATCCGCAGACGAAGATCGACGCCCAGGACAGCGCGGGTGAAACCGCGCTGATGCTCGCGTCGCTCAACGGCGATATCGACCTCGTGAAGCTGCTGATCACGAAGGGCGCACAAGTCAACAAGACGGGCTGGACCGCGCTGCACTATGCCGCCGCGAACGGCCACGACGACATCGCGAAGCTGCTGCTCGGCTATTCGGCCTATGTCGACGCGCCGTCGCCGAACGGCACGACGCCGCTGATGATGGCCGCGCGCGGCGATCACCTGTCGACGATCAAGCTGCTGATCGACAAGGGCGCCGACATCAACGCGAAGAACCAGATCGGCATGAACGCGCTCGCCTTCGCGAAGCAGTACAAGGCGCCGGACGCGATCAAGGATCTGAGCGCGCGCATGGCGGCGGCAGGTGGCACGGCAGGCGGCACGGCAGACGATACGGCGGCGCCGCAAAACAGTGCAAAATAACAACATTGCCGGCGGCATGAACCGCGGGCAGGCCCGCTGCGCTGCGACTGCGGCGCGGCAACCACACGTCAGGAATCAAAGGAGAACCATGCTGCGGGCTCTGATTTGTGCCGGTGCGCTCGTTGTGCCGGTTTCGGCACTGGCTTTTACGGCGGGCGACCTGAACCGGCTTTGCAAGAAGACCGACATTGCCTCGCGCAGCGCCTGCGCGGCGTATATCGAAGGCGCCGCCGACGGCGTGTTCAACACGATCGACGCGATCGGCGGCACGACCGGGCCGCGCGTGGGTCAGTACTTCTGTCTGCCGCCCGATGTGCGTGCGGCGCAGTTGACCGACGCGGTGCGCAAGTACATCGCCGACAATCCGGCCGCCGCGAATTACAACGCGAGCACGGCCATTTCGCTGGGGCTCGGGAAGGCTTTCCCCTGCAAGCCGGGTAACTGATTCCGGCCTGCCGTGCTCCACCGTCCTGCGCCGGGCTCCCCGGCGCGGACGGCGCGCACAGCGATGAAGGGGTGGCGCCACCCGGGCTGTCCGTCAGCCATCCGAAACGCGCCGTCGACACGAGGAAGGAGCACGCATCCCGATGCCGACTTTCGACGATCTCTCCCGCTTCTCCAACGCCCCGCTGCACACCTGGTTCGGCACGCTGCTCGTGAGCGCGGTCGCGCTTTTGATCGCCGCGGCCATCCACTGGCTCGGCCTGCGCGTGCTGCATCGGCTCGCGAAGCCGTATCCGCGCATGAGCACGTTCCTGCGCAAGCTGCATTACCCGGTGCTGCTCGTGCTGTTCCTGCTCGCGCTCGAATTCGTCTGGTGGCAGGCCCCCGACCGGCTGCACCTCGTGTCCGGTTTGCGCGAAATCGTCGCGGTTGCGCTGATCGGCGCGATGACGTGGTTGTCGATCCGCTGCGCCTCCGCAATCGGCGAGGCGATCATGGACGCTCATCCGATCGATGTCTCCGACAACCTGCAGGCGCGGCGCATCCATACCCAGGCGCGCGTGCTCGCGCGCACGGTGATGGCCGTGATCATGATCATCGGCGTCGGCGCGGCGCTCATGACGTTTCCCAACGTGCGCCAGCTCGGCGCGAGCCTGCTGGCGAGCGCGGGCGTCGCCGGTCTCGTCGCCGGTATCGCGGCACGCCCCGTGCTAGGGAACATGATTGCGGGGCTGCAGATCGCACTCACCCAGCCGATCCGGCTCGACGACGTGGTCGTGATCCAGAACGAGTGGGGGCGTATCGAAGAAATTACCGGCACGTATGTGTCGGTACGGCTATGGGATCAGCGGCGCCTCGTCGTGCCGCTGCAATGGTTCATCGAAAACCCGTTCGCGAACTGGACGCGCAGCAGTTCGCAGATCATCGGCTCGGTGTTCCTGTGGCTCGATTTCCGCATGCCGCTCGCACCGCTGCGCGAAGAGCTGTCGCGCATCGTCAAGGGGGCGCCGGAGTGGGACGAGCGGGTGCAGGTGCTGCAGGTCACCGACGCCAACGAACATGCGATGCAGTTGCGCGTGCTCGTCAGTTCGCGCGATTCGGGGCTGAACTGGGACCTGCGTTGCCGCGTGCGCGAGGGGCTGCTCGATTTCGTGAACGCGCAATATCCGCAGTTTTTGCCGAGGGCGCGCGCGGAGGTGTCGGCGGAGCTGGAGAGCAGCGCGGGCAACTTGCCCGGCTGGACGCGGCGCGCGACGCCGGCCGCAGCGTCGAGCACGGCGGCCAATACCGAGGCCGATCCGGTGGCCGGCAGCGTCGCGCGGCCCGCGCAGACCGAGGCCGGCGGGGAGTAGCCGGCGCGCGATAAACACACGCACAAGCGCACACAGAAGCGCACACAGGAGTAGCGATGAGCAGACTGATCGTCGTGTCGAACCGCGTGGCGACCCCGGCGCAGGCCAAAGGCGCCGCGGGCGGACTGGCGGTGGGCGTATTCGGCGCGTTGAAGGACGAGGGCGGTGTCTGGTTCGGCTGGAGCGGCGACGTCGTCAGCGAGTCGGTGGCGAACGCGGGGCCCACGCTCGTCGAGGAAGGCCCCGTCACGTTCGCGACCGTCGGCCTCACGCGCAAGGACTACGACCAGTACTACCGCGGTTTCTCGAACGCGACGCTGTGGCCCGTGTTCCACTACCGCAATGACCTCGCGCGCTACGAGCGCGACGAATACGCGGGCTACCGCCGCGTGAACGCGTGGCTCGCGCACAAACTCGCGAAGCTGATCACGCCCGAGGACCGCATCTGGGTCCACGACTACCATCTGATGCCGTTCGCCGAGGCGCTGCGCTCGGAGGGCGTCGAGAACCGCATCGGCTTCTTCCTGCACATCCCGTTTCCTTCGCCGCAAGTGCTGCAGACCGTGCCGCCGCACGACGAACTGGTCCGGGCGCTGTGCTGCTACGACCTGCTCGGCTTCCAGACCCGCAACGATCAACTGGCGTTTCACGACTACATCGAACGCAACGCGCACGGCCGCGTGACCGAAGACACCGAGTGCCCGCGCGTCGAGGCGTACGGCCGCACGCTGCACACGGGGGTTTACCGCATCGGCGTGTTCCCCGACGAGATCGCCGAACAGGCCGCGCACAACGAGACGCGTCAGCAGGCGCTCGATCTCAAGCAGAGCCTGGAAGGGCGCAAGCTCATCATGAGCGTGGATCGTCTCGATTACTCGAAGGGGCTCGTCGAGCGCTTTCACGCGTTCGAGCAGTTGCTCGAGCGCGCGCCCGAGTGGCGCGGCAAGGTCACGCTCGTGCAGATCGCGCCCCCGTCGCGCTCCGATGTCGCGAGTTACAAGCTCATTCGCGCGGAACTGGAGCGCGAGGCGGGGCGCATCAACGGCCGGTTCTCCGGCCTCGACTACACGCCGATCCGCTATCTGAGTCAGCAGCACGACCATTGGGAACTGATGTCGCTGTTTCGCGCGTCGCAGATCGGTTACGTGACCCCGTTGCACGACGGCATGAATCTGGTCGCGAAGGAGTACGTTGCATCGCAGCATCCAGACGACCCGGGCGTGCTCGTGCTCTCGATCTTCGCTGGCGCGGCCGACGAGTTGACCGGCGCGTTGCTCGTGAACCCGCACGACGCGGAGGGCATGTCAGAGGCGCTGCAGCGTGCGCTGTCGATGCCGCTGGCCGAGCGCCAGGCGCGCTACGAGATCAATATGGAAGCGCTGCGGCGCAACAATCTGGGCGTCTGGCGGGATCGATTCCTGCGCGATCTGGCGAGGGTGGAGCGCAGTTCCGGCGCGCGCTGAAGCGGCCGCTATCGGTGGGTTGCGGAGACGTTGCCTTACAATGAACTGATCCATTGGCGGGGCGCGTGCGCCACGCCAGCCAGAACGCTACCGATTCGCCCTCGATTCGCCCCCGATTGACGGAGATCCCTGATGAGAATTGCGCAGATCGCCCCACTGACCGAATCCGTTCCGCCCAAGCTTTACGGAGGGACAGAGCGCGCGGT